>ENA-ORPF01000721-ORPF01000721.1-human-gut-metagenome-genome-assembly--contig:-NODE-721-length-31251-cov-5.739903_pt1 | contig 31251 bp, 34 predicted proteins | sample MGYA00242140_ERZ509070 | MGnify/ENA primary metagenome ERZ509070 (study PRJEB26280, sample SAMEA2338713) | human gut metagenome | biome: human gut; feature: human-associated habitat; material: faeces... | reverse complement strand
AATCCTAATATTTTACCTGCCAGTCATCACCTGCTCCGAACCTTACAAAGTCAAGCTCATCCGGCTTACTTACAACTATATCAAAAAGCGCCTCTGTAATGGTTCCCGCTGTTCTCGGCTTCTGGCACCAGTATCCGTTAGAACCGAATGTTCCCCATACGCCATGTTCTGCAACCTTTCCTTTGTCTGTATTAATAAGCGGAAGTCCGCCCATGTCAGGCGCCATATATACTCTTTCCATATGAAGATGACCACAATTATAAAGTACTATATTGCTGTTCCATGAGGAAAAATCTTTGGCAAACCTGCCGTTATTATAATTCTGATGTGTATATGCCGCAGTCAGAATATCATGCAATGTATCTCTGTTACTTGAAACATTATAACCTTCCGGATAATCAAATGCATCATGTGACATTATAAGGTACCGGCAGTCCTCCCTTGCAAATGCTTTGTCAAGAAGCCAGTCTATCTGCTTATCCTTATATCCGTAAAAGTACATGCCCATCTCATTCTGCTCACCATTAACCACCGTGTCGTCACTGTCGCTCATATTAAGGCAGACAACACGCACATTCTTACCTGGAAGGTCATAATAAAAATATCCGTGCTCATACTCTGTAGCATACTGCGGAAAATATGCCATTGTAACGGAATACCACTCCTCTTTATTGATAATATAGTCGGCACTGTAAAGCAGATTGCCGTCAACCTGTGCCGAAAAGCTGTTATCATCATGGTTGCCGTGCAGGAAAAATACCGGCTTATTGCATGTCGACAGTATCTCTGCCACATTACGGATTATCTGCATTGCATTAGCCTTGCCGTTCTCCTCCGCATGTCTTCCATCATATATGTCACCGCCGACACATACAAAATCGACATCAGAATTATTCGCAACATCCACAACTGCATTATACATACGGTATGCCGCCGTTGTGCTTGCTTCATTGCTGTCAAGATGTGTATCCGTGATAAATATATAGCTCACGCTGTCTCCGGTAATTGTATCGTCAAGTGTCTGTATTGTCTTGCATACTTCCTGCTCATAATAATCGGGATATTCCGAATCGCGTGTCAGTGTCACATCTGCCGTACTGACTGATGTACTTCCCTTATCATTGCCTGCAATACTTTCCGCCTGCACACTGCCACCCGGCACATTGTTCCGGCTTCCGCAGCCTGCTGACACAAGCAGCACTGCTGCACTTATAATTGCTCCCGCTGTCTTTATATATCTTTTATTAATCACACTAATCCTCCATTCCGCTATTTTGCACCATACCACAAAAAATTAATTTCATGTGTATAGCATATCATTGAAGTAAACTTCAGGGTCAATAGTATAAATGTGATTTTTCTGTGATTTTTCCTTGGTTAATATGATGTTAGTGACAGAAGCCCCAATAGACATTTATACCCGGACACTATATTAAGGCAAAAAAATAATACAGACAATATATCATCATCTGTATTATTTCTCATTAAGTACAATATTATAATCAAAACGCTCTATGCCTTAACTGTGTCATTCAATTATATCCGCAGCTATCTCCCGGAATGTCTTAACAGGCTGTGGCTTACGTTCATGATCATTAATATACTTCTCCATCCAGGCTACATTATACCAGCGTCCGAACTTATAACCGCACTTTCTGAATTCTCCGGCATAGGCATATCCGACAATCTCTCCCTGTGATACTGCCACCAGATACGGATACTTCTTAAGCGTATTCTCAATTCTGCGTCTGAATTCTGCTTCAGACGGAACAGAATACTCAAATGTAACTGCCGTATTTTCAACATATTGTGCATAAATTGCCAGCAGTCCTTCTGCATCATCAGGCGTTGCGGTTCTTATGCTGATATCTAACTTCTCCACTCCTTTACCTCCGTGCGAAGCCACTCATACCATGCATCCATCCCTTCACCGGTCTTGGCACATATCGGGAATATCTTAATATCAGGATTACGCATATGCGCATATTCCGTAACCTTATCCATATCAAAATCAAAATATGGCAGTACATCAATCTTATTAATCAGAAGCGCATCGCATACCGTAAATATAAGCGGATACTTGAGTGGTTTATCATGTCCTTCAGGCACTGACAGTATCATGACATTCTTAGACGCTCCGGTATCAAACTCTGCCGGACATACAAGATTACCTACATTCTCAAGGATTGCCAGGTCAACATCATCTGTTCCAAGCTCTGTAATTCCCTGCCTTGTCATATCCGCATCAAGATGACACATTCCGCCTGTATGAATCTGAATAGTCTTTGCCTTAGTATTATCTGACATTGTCCGTGCATCCACATCAGAGTCAATGTCGGCCTCCATTATACCAATTCTGAACTCATCAGACAAGGCATTAATTGTTTTAACAAGTGTAGTTGTCTTACCGCTTCCGGGAGAGGACATAACATTAAGAAGAAATGTCCCCTCCGCCTTAAGCTGCTGTCTTAGTCTATCTGCATCAGCGTCATTATCCGCAAATATACTCTGCTTTACTTCTATTATCTTCATATCCATTACATTTACCTGATCTCAGCTCTGTCGGCTGCTTCCTTATAATACTTGAAATCCTTGAATATCTCACCCTTGTATGGGTTGGTCTTTGTCTTTACAGACTTCCAGATAATGTATACAATTGCAATTATATTTACAATTAAAGCAAGAGCACTGACAATCGTCATAGCCGTAGGATCAGCATTAACTGATGTACCCGCCGCTATGCCGTTAAGTGTTCCGTCTGCATACTGTGTTGTAATCGCAGCCCATGGGAACAGCTTGGTTCCGTCTGCAAACGTCTCCTGGAACAATGGAAATATCTGTGCAAACATACACCATATGCAGAGTGTGTTGGCACGGTTCTGAATCCATCCGCCCTTATTCCAGATAAGTGCTGCAACAGTAGGTGCAAGAAGCAGTGCAACACCACAGAACCATGAATGTGTCGGCAGGCAGTTATATGTATAAGCAAAATTCCATACGTCGTATACAAGAATATATACCCATATCATATCCGGCCATACCATATCCTTCTTATCCTTGGATGAGTAGACTGCCCACCAGCCTGTCATACAGAATATATTAATAAGTCCTGCGATTCCGTTCATTACATTATGCCAGCCGCCATACAGCCATACGCCTTCAGATGAAAGCCACCATGAATACCAGCCGTTAATTGCCGATTCAAAATCACTCGCCACAGCAATAAGTATGTTGATTGCAACGATTGCAAAAGGGTATGCCTTGAACCAGTGCGTCTTACCGATTCCCCACTCATACTTAATCATCATAAAGCCGATACATCCCGCAAGTGAAGCATAGAGCTTCATATAATGGAACCAGCCGTTCATATACATATGGGTCTGGTTGTTAACCGCCCACTCTGCTCCCATTCGTGCCGCAACTGCAATCACTACAAAATATACCGTAAGTGCAAGAGGTATAACTCCGAACATAAGAAGTCCGCCTGCCTTTGTCCTTCTTGCAAATTCATTAAGCAGGATAAGTCCTGCCAGCACTGCCAGCATTGCTATCCACTGACAGACTGCATCACTTCCATAAACATGAAATAACATAAAAACCACCCTCCATTCATATTCCGTGCAATCAGCACGCTTCTATCTCTTTTATGCTGCATTCGCTGCCGGTAAGCAGATATGTCCTCGGACTGCTGCACCTTGGGCATATCTTTCCGTACCTGACCGTCTCATATGTATTCCCACATTCCTCACAGAAGGTTACTGCCGGGAGTGTCTCCATCCTAAGTTCAGATTCCGCAAGAAGCGGTGTCTTCTTTTTGTAATAATTCCACGCATCCGTCATATAATCAGGCACTATTCCACTGACCTCACCGACCTCTAAAGTCACAGAGCCTATTTTACTCAGCTTCTTCTCATCCGCCAGCTTTGTGAGTGTCCTTGAAATATGTACAATAATTCCAAGCTCATGCATTGTATTATTTGTCCTTCTTGAACTTAATCTTAATCTCTCTCTTAAGCATATACGGAAGAATTGCTTTCATCTTATCCTCCGATTTGCGCATCGTGCTTGCTTCAGGTATATCCCTTGAAAGATGTATCGCGTCAAATTCGCATTTGGTTGTGCATAAGCCGCAGCCGATACATTTGTTAGGGTCTACCACTGTAGCTCCGCAGCCAAGGCATCTTGCTGCTTCCTTCTTAACCTGCTCCTCTGTAAATGTACTGCGCAAATCCCTGAATGTAAGCCCGTTCTCATCCGTCTTCTTATGGCATGCCTGACGCGGCGCATTGTCATAGCTGTCCGGCTCAATCGCAAGATTATCCTTGTCAAGCGATGGGAACTGACGCAGATTACGTCCCAATGTAAGGCTGTGTCCCTTATGCACATATCTGTGAATTGACTCGCATGCTTCCTTGCCTGCCGCAATCGCATCTATTGCAAATCTCGGTCCTGTATACACATCACCGCCCACAAATATATCCGGCTCCGCTGTCTGGTACGTCACAGGGTCTGCCTTAACAGTCATATTAGGATTAAGCTCTACCTTTGTACCCTCAATAAGGCTTCCCCATACAACTGACTGTCCTACTGACACAAGCACATTATCACATTCAATCGTCATCGTATCGTTCTCATCGTACTGTGGATTGAATCGTCCCTGTGCATCACGTACGGCTGTACACTTCCTGAATACAATCCCCGTAACCTTACCTCCGGCTGTGAGTATCTCCTTTGGTCCCCATGAATTATTGATTGTGATGTTCTCTTCAAGTGCTTCTTCAATCTCATCCTTTGCCGCCGGCATGCTCTCCCTGTCTTCAAGACACACCATCGTCACTTCCGATGCACCTGCTCTCAAAGCTGTTCTCGCAACATCCACGGCAACATTGCCGCCTCCGACTACAACTGTTCTTCCCTTGATATGGGCGCTCTTCTCATCCGGATTAATCTTCTTGAGGAACTCAACTCCGGCTATAACTCCATCAGCATCCTCTCCTGCGATTCCGAGCTTTCTTCCTCCCTGAGCTCCTATAGCAATATAAAATGCCTTATAGCCCTGCTGCCTTAACTGCTCAATAGTTATATCCCTGCCTACCTCTACTCCGCACTTAAAACCTATTCCCATCTTGCGGAGTACGTCAACCTCTGCCTCAATTACCTGCTCTTCAAGTCTGAAGGATGGGATTCCGTTAAGTATCATGCCGCCCGGTGTCTTTTCCTTCTCAAAGATGTCTACCGGATAGCCTTTACATCTGAGATAGTAAGCCGCTGACATTCCGGCAGGTCCCGCACCTATTATTGCAATCTTCTGCTCGAACTGCTTACCTTCATGGTTGACTGTCTCAGGTATATATCTGTTGGCTTCGTGAAGCTCCTGCTCTGCTATAAACTTCTTAATCTCGTCTATGGCTACTGCCTGGTCTATCGTTCCTCTTGTACATGCATCCTCACACTTACGGTTACATATGGCACCGCATACGGCAGGGAACGGATTCTCTGTCTTAATCAGCTTAAGTGCATCCATATATCTTCCCTGTGATGCAAGCTTTATGTAGCCCTGAACCGGAAGATGTGCAGGGCAGGCACTCTTACATGGTGCTGTTCCCGTATCGTAACAGTTAATCTGATTATTGTCGCGATAATTCTTGTCCCACTTCTCAGGTCCCCACTTCACAGTGTCAGGAAGCTCATGCTGCGGATATTCTACAGGGCCGTTCTTCGTACACAGCTTCTGTCCGAGCTTGGCAGCACCCGTAGGGCAGTACTGCACACATCTTCCACATGCAACACAGCGGTCAGGAGTTACACTTGCACGATATGCCGAACGTGACATATTAGGTGTATTAAAAAGCTGTGATGTTCTGAGCGCATTACATACACCTACTGCGCAGTTACATATTGCAAATATCTTATCCTCACCGTCAATATTGGTTATCTGATGTACATATCCGTTATCTTCAGCACGCTTAAGTATCGCCATTACTTCATCAATATCTGCGTAATGTCCTCTGCCTGTCTCAACAAGGTAATCTGCCATATCACCGACACCTATACACAGATCCCCCTCTATATCACCTGTACCTTCACCACGCACACGCTGCTGTCTGCGGCATGAGCATGCACCTACTGCATACTTGTCCTTGTACTTATTGAGCCAGTATGAAATGTGCTCAATGCTTACCGATTCAGGCGTTGCAGGAATCGCTGTCTCAACAGGAATTACATGCATTCCTATACCTGCTCCTCCCGGTGGAACCATAGGTGTTACCTTCTCAAGCGGAAGACGTGACATCTGCTCAAAGAAATCAGCGACCTCCTGATGTTCCTCGACCTGCCTGCCGTTCATTACCATGAATTCAGCACTTCCCGGAACGAACATCGGGAGTATATACTGCTTGTGCCTGTCCTCGTTCTCCCAGTTATACTCGATAAGTCCTATTACACTCATCTCCTGAAGAAGCTGTTCCGTACGCTCAACACTCTTCTTACACTTCTTCGCAACCTGCTCAAGTGTCATAGGCACTCTTACCTTCATTCCAAGTGCGACCTCTGCCATCTCGTCTGTGACAACTCCGGCAAGTCCCCAGTATTCAGGATCTTCCGTGGTCACCTTAACTCCGATACGGTCAGTTATCTTCTGTCCGAGCTTTATAATCAGCTCTCTTTGTTCTGCCATTAAATCCCTCCTCTGCATAATCCCGCTTTCTGATATTTTGTAATATACATATTATACAATATCCCCCACCTGCTAACAACAAAAATTGATAATTTTTTATCAATTTCGACATATCGTTAATTCACGTTCAAATTCGCTTAATTCAGCTCCAAATTCCATTTTTTTACTTTTTCTTAAATATAATCGCAATTGGTTATTAATTTGGCAGATATTCATTGGGCATTTTTATCGGATTATGAGAATGGAACATTTACAGAATTATATTCAGATAAAGTATGATTTTACAGACTATCAGATGGCACAGCTCCGTTTCTTTACGGTCACTCTGCTATCTGAGCTGAGCAAATTCCTGATCATAGGACTTTTCTTCATATATGACATCAGATTATATCTATGGACAATAGTTGTCTTTCAGATAGTACGTTCAACAACCGGAGGTATACACTGCCGCACATATGCAGGGTGCCTACTGCTTTCACTTGCATTTATGGTTATTATAATTAAAGTGCTGCCTTTATTCACGCCGGTACTTTTTGCGCGGATTCTGATGCTTGTGATATGTGCGGCAGTCTCTTTCATAATCGGTCCCGTAACATCCGCAAAACACCTTAAGCTAAGCAATAATACCAGGTTCCGCCTGCGGCTGAAGGTTATTGCCGTTATTGCTGTATATATTTTCGTAATGTGTATGAAGCCTGACAGCCGCTACATTATAACCGGCTTTTGGACTATTATACTTAATACATTTCAACTGGGAGTTGCAAAAAAAATTAAAAAGGAGGTTTAGTAAGCATGAAAAAATTATTCTCACCGGCAGTAAGGAATGTACTGATGGGGTGCATGGCGTTTTCTTTTTGGATAAGCTGCGGTCACGCGTGTATACTCTTTTGTGGAGAAGAAGAGTATCCTAACAAAGCTGATTTTGAATAACTTCTATCTATGCGGGCACGTTGTTGCTCGCACTTTTATTTATATTAATAGTAAATGTAATCCAATTTCTACCATCATACATCTCATTACAGCATATTAAATCAAATCGATAGAATGTACTCATTCTCTTCAAAGAATATAATCCTATTCCGCGCATACTTCCCTTACTGCTATACCCTCTTTTAAACATTCTTGCAATTTCTTCAGGCTGTTTGTAATCGCTCAGATTACTTACAATCAATTTCAACGTACTTGAATCTTCAATTATAACTATCTTCATCTTTTTATCTTCTTGACTTTCAAGTGCATCAATGGCATTATTTATCAGATTTCCAAGTATTTCAACCAATTTGTACATAGGTATTCCTGTTTCAAGCATCATACATCTCACTTCATATATAACCTTGATATTTTTTCTTTCTGCTTCAAGCAGTTTCCCATATAAGAATCCTATGACTACCGTATTCCCTAATTTAAGGAGCTGACCATATCTATTATCACTTTCAAGTTCCTCACAATATTTCTTCTGATTTTCCACCAATTCTTCGTAGGTCCTATAAATTGACGACATATTATATATAGCATTTATATGATTATTGAACTCGTGCTGTCGGATACGGATTTCGTTAATAAGATTTTTATATGACTCCTCATATAATTTGTACGCATTTAACTCCGCTTCGCTATCAGTGGATTTTATTTTATATTTTTCCCAACTGATAGTAACAATACATAGTAACAGTAAACATATACACAATAATATATATTCGCCAAAATACATTCCGCCTAGATGTTTAAACATATACATGCATATAAATATCACAATACATCCAAACATAAAAATCAAATATGGTACAATTTCTTTCTTGCATAAATAATCTGAAAACTTTCTCATTTCAACAAATCTTGAAATCAGTACCATTACCAGCAACAGAATAATATTCGTCATTAGTATCATTCCATTTTCTGATGTCTTACTCAGCATGGATATTATTGATGCAATAGAAAGACATAACATTTGTAATATACTCATCAATATCAAATATAATACATTGTTGACAATAATTTTTCTAATATTCCAGCCAAATCTGAAGCCGCAATAAATTGCTATAATTGGATATATTACAGATGACATCCATTTAGGAAGATATTCATAATTTATAAGATTCATAATTACAATGTCAATGATAACTAATGCCAACGTCTTCCAGTCACACTTTATCTTTTCTCCGTAACATAAATGAATACACCATATTACCGCAAATACTTCTACTAAAAGTGCTATATTTTCAATAACCATCCTTAATCATCCCGCTTATCTTCTTAACAAATGTAACGCCAATCACTATACCCGCATCTATGCCTCTCATACGGATGCATCTGTTAGTCAGGTCTATGTGTTCGATGTAGTTCCTGTTGATGATTACACCGCGGTTACATTGGATAAGCGCATCGTTGTCTGCCTCCTCCAGTATCTGCCTGCATGTCTTTTTGGGGATTATTAGTTCTTCTCCTGTGACTTTGTGAAAATGTGCTTTATGATCTATATTTTCTATGTAAATAATTTCTGAACATTTTACAGGGAATAAGATTCCATCGCTTCTGAAAAACATCTGTCTGTCGTTAATATGTGCCTGAGGCATACGGAGTGCTTTGGCTATTGCATCTTTAACGCAGTCAATGTCAAAAGGCTTTTCTATATAACTGAAACTATGCAGCTGTGCATATGCATACATTGCCGGATCTTCTAATGAAGTTATAAATATGACCGGCGTGAATTCATATTCATTTATACGGCGGACTGCCTCAACGAAACGAATGCCCGAGGTATCCCCGGGCACATTAGTGTTAGTTATTATATCAACAAGAAATAAATCTATCCTGCTGTTTATCGCTGTCTCAACCGCTCCTTTTGTATCTGCAAATTTTCTTATGTCTGCGTCAGGGCACACATCTTCTACTGCTGATGCCAGAATTTCTCTTGTTGTTTCGTTATCCTCTATAATCATTATTCTTCTGCTCATCTGTATTCCCCTGCATAATATTCCTCAAATTTCTCACAAAATCAAGCAATTGTGATTTATCTCCAGCTTCAAATGCAGACCACAACATTTTGACAGCAAGCATTCTTCTGTCGCAAAGGTTCATGAACAATGCAGGCTGATAGCCTGACATATTATATAAGCTAAGTAAAAGTTCTGCATCCGGATATAGCGTTTCCTTCTCAAGCTCACGATATTTTTTTATTCCTACACCAAGACGCTGAGCCATCTCTATCTGTGAACACTGCTCTTCCTCCCTGACAAAATTGACCATCGAGAAATCATCCCACGAATCAGCCATTGCCTCTATAAGTTTCGCCTCTGACCGGCTGACATTCTGCAGTTCACCGCGCTCAATCTTTTCACTCATAACATTAGCAACCATTTTCAAGGCAAAATCACGTTCCTTACCGGCTCTGTTAATCTCGTCCTCAAGCTCATCAGCACTATATTGAAAATGCTCACCCGTGATAATATAATCAATGTCTGCGCCGGTATCTGCAAGTGCCTTCAGATTCTTATCCGTAAGCTTTGTATTACCATTCTCAAGGTATGAATATTGTTCCTGACTGACACCGATAGCCTGCCCCATCTGCTTCTGCTTCATGGGGATAGATTTTCTGTATTTTTCCAGCCTCACCAGCATCTCATCATAACTACCCATTACCACACGTCTCCAACCTGCCATTGAATACTTTGCATCATGCCCTGACAGCCATTGTCTTATGTGGCATGCTATGTATTCTTATAGATAAATTGTAAGGTAATGTTTGTATGCCTAATTAGGTCTATATCTTTATATTATTGTAAATATTCTGTTCATTATTCAATTTATTATTCTAATTTGTTATTAAAAAAATTTTTACGTTGGCGCAAGCCACGCAATGCGATATTATATATAAATTAATTGGCAAAGCATTTATACGTGTTACATATCATAATCCTGAGCTGCCGGATGAGTCAGTCAGAATGACCAAAACCTTATTATTGAGTGAATATGAGATTTACGAAAACATCTGAAAGAGAAATTAGAAAAAGAATACCGGGAGAGGTATGAGAAGGAATTCCTCGAACGGTACGATAAAGATTGTCAGCAGCAGCGGCAACAGCATCAGCAGGATGCTGACCTGATTGCCGCTCTTAAAGCTGAAATTGAACGTCTGCGTAAGCTGCTTGCTCAGCAGAGCAGTTAAAGACCGGTTAAACCAGACGGGCAGGCTTAACCCAGTATACATTCACCTGTAAGTGGGTCTTCAAGCCCCATGAAAGACATCAGCAGTGCCATTCTGACATAGACGCCGTTCTGCACCTGCTCAAAGTATGCAGCTCTACTGTCGAGATCCACATCCCTTGAGATCTCGTTGATTCGTGGAAGCGGGTGCAGGACTGCCATGTTGCTCTTTGCAAGCTGCATTTTTTCTGCATTAAGTATATAGCTGTCACGCAGTCTCAGATAGTCTTCCTCGTTGAAGAATCTTTCCTGCTGCACTCTTGTCATATAGAGTATATCAAGCTCAGGAAGCGCCTTTTCAAGGCTTCTCTCTTCACGCCACTTTGCATCTGAATCTATCGGAAGCTCATCAAGCATATATTCCGGCATTCTGAGTTCTTCCGGAGATATGAACACAAACTCATTGCCTTCATATCTTGACAGGCTCTGAACAAGTGAATGAACGGTTCTTCCAAACTTCAGATCTCCGCACATTCCAATTTTGAGGTGGTCGAGCCTTCCCATTCTGCTCTTAATAGTCATAAGGTCTATCATTGTCTGTGACGGATGATTATGACCGCCGTCTCCTGCATTTATTACAGGTATTTTGGAATAGAGTGAAGCAAGCAGGGGTGCGCCTTCCTTTGGATGACGCATGACAGCTATATCAGCATAACAGCTTATAACTCTTATTGTATCCTCTACAGTCTCACCTTTGTTGGCACTTGATACATTGGCAGACGGAAACCCTATCACGCTTCCGCCAAGATTAAGCATTGCAGTCTCAAATGACAGCCTTGTTCTTGTGCTTGGTTCATAGAACAATGTTGCTACTTTTTTTCTTTTTGCAACTTCTGAATAGCTGTCCATATTGGCAGATATTCTGCGCGCAAGTTCAAGTATTCTATTAGTTTCTTCAAGTGTAATGTCCTGTGGTCCTATCAGATGTCTGAGTTTCATTTTCATTCTCCATTCATGTAGTCTGTATAATTCATGCAATCTGTATAATTTAACCGATGTAATCCGTACAATTAAGATATTGTTATATATTCGCTGCGTTCTGCTCCCGTTGACACAAGATAAATTCTGTGATTAACAAGTTTTTCAATTGCCAGCACGTATTCTCTTGCCTCTTTAGGAAGCTCCTCCCAGCTTTTGCAGCCTGATATATCACAGTGCCATCCCGGATACTCCTCAACAACAGGCTTTACTCTCTCGAGACTGCTGTCAGCAGGGAATGTGTCAATCGTATGTCCGTCAAGCTCATAGGCAGTAACTACCGGTATTGTATCAAACTCACTCAGTACATCAAGCTTTGTGAGGGCTATATCATCTGCCCCCTGACATTCTATTCCATACCTGCTTGCTACCGCATCAAAAGGTCCTACCCTTCTTGGTCTTCCTGTTGCTGCCCCGAATTCACCTCCGGCATTACGGAGCTTATTATTCCACTCTTCAGGCATTGCATCTTCAGCAGCAAATGGCCCCTCTCCTACACATGTTGAATATGCTTTCATTACACCTACAACACGGTCAGGCGTTCTCTGTGGAATTCCCGCACCTATAGGCGCATATGCTGCTATGGTATTTGAACTTGATGTATAAGGATATATACCATAATCAATATCCCTTAAAGCGCCAAGCTGTGCTTCAAAAAGAATATTTTTTCCTGCCTCGGCAGCATTGTTAAGCAGCTTTCCGGTATCGCAGATATAATTACGGAAATATTCAGCCTGACTTTCGCACCAGTTATATAATTCTTCAAATGAAAGCGGATTCTGTCCATAGACATTTTCCATGATGAGGTTTTTACTCTCAAGTATAACCTGAAGTCTTCTCTTTATTGCAATCGAATTCAGATTCAGAAGATTGCCCATTCTAAGTGTCTTTTTCATATACTTATCGCCATATGCATATGCTATTCCTCTTCTTGTGGAGCCAAATGCTGCACCTTTTTCAAGAAGCCTTTCTTCCTCAAGTACATCCTGACGCACATGGAAAGGCATACATATTGTTGCCTTATCCGAAATCCTGAGATTGTCCGAATCTATTTTAACTTTCATATATTGCAGCATTGACATCTCATGTCTGAGATGATCAAGGTCAACTACCATTCCTCCGCCTAACACACATACTGCTTCCGGATGCAGTATTCCTGATGGAATAAGATTCAGCACATACTTTCCTTCAGGTGTCACAACTGTGTGCCCTGCATTGTTACCGCCCTGATACCTGACAACATAGTCAGCCTTCTCACTTAACAGATCAACTATTCTTCCTTTGCCTTCGTCTCCCCAGTTAATTCCCGTAACAGCCGTAATCATAAATTCTCCTTTCAGTGCAGCCAGTCACCGCCAATATATTTTTGATTATTGATTTTTCAAACCGACTGTATTATACTTTTTACGCAGTCAGATGTAAAATGTATATTTGATATGTCGGTTATACACATTTTGTATATGGAGGATAGCATGGCAAATTACGATTACTATAGAATATTCTATTATGTTGCACAATACAAAAGCTTCTCAAGGGCTGCTGAGATTCTTGAAAACAACCAGCCTAACATAACGCGATGCATGAACAATCTTGAAAATGAACTGGGATGCAAGCTTTTTGTCCGCACGAACCGCGGTGTGACACTTACACCTGAAGGTACAAGGCTTTATGAACATGTTGCGGTTGCCTTTGAACAGATTGAAGTTGCAGAAAAAGAGATATCAATGGATAACAGTCTTGAAAGCGGTATTGTTACTATCGGTGCAAGTGAAACAGCGCTGCGCCTTATGCTTCTTAACAAGCTTGAAGAGTTCCATGAAAAATATCCACGTGTAAGGCTGCGCATTTCCAATCATTCCTCTCCACAGGCTGTCAAAGCCCTTGAGGACGGACTTGTTGATTTTGCAGTTGTAACAACCCCCATAACTATAAAAAAGCCCCTTCAGAAAACCTCACTTTACTCATTCCGTGAGATTCTCATCGGGGGAAGAAAATATTCAGATATCGCTGCAAAGATGCAGAGTATTAATAATCTTGCCGATATACCTTTTATATCACTTGGCGGCGAATCAGCAACCCGTGAACTGTATATGCAGTATTTTTTAAATCACAATATGCCATTTAATCCCGATATGGAAGCTGCCACTACAGACCAGATTCTTCCTATGGTAGAGCACAATCTCGGACTCGGCTTTTATCCCGAAGAAATGGCATCCGAATTCATTCAAAAAGGGACTATACTGCCAATCCGTATATTTGAACCCGTTCCCTACAGAACCGTATGTCTCATTCAGGACACATCAAAACCTCACAGTGTTGCCGCCGGCAAGCTTGAGGAAATACTACTTAAAAGATAGCAGCTGTCCTGTCAGGCTTTGCTCATTAATATTATAGTGCATATCTATTGCTCTGTCACATGCAGACTTATCCCTGCTATGCAGAGCATTTATTATATCTTCATGTGCCTTCTTAAGATGTAACTTATCATCACCGTTTATCGCTTCGAGTGCTTCATCTATCCACTCACGATACACGTCTATGAGTGCGCTCATAAGTATATCGATAAATGCATTGCCTGATGCCTTTACAAGCAGATAATGAAATCTTCTGTCCGTCTCACTGTCACTGCAGTCCATAGAATAAGCCAGTTCCGCTGCCATATCAAGCTCATCCGGTTTATCACTTCCAGCTTCCAGCCTGTCTATTACAGCATGGCACACTGTCTTTTCCATGCTTCTTCTGAAATCACATATATCATGACGAGAAACCTGTTTAAGTGCCAGCATCATATGTATCATATCCGATATTGTTCTCTCCATGTTGCCGCTGATATAATTGCCTGAGCCATGACGTGACACTATAATGCCCATATTTTCAAGCATTCTCATGGCTTCCCTCGTTGAATTACGGCTTATGTCAAGTTCAAGCGACAACTCCCGCTCTGTCGGAAGTCTGTCCCCTACATTCAATGAACCGCTGCTAATCATTCTGCGCACATAATCAACGGCCTTCTCATATTCCCGCCCCATCTTAATCTATACTCCGTTATTATATAAAATGTGCAAATACAGACGCACCGACCACAGTCAATATGCCCGCTACTGCAATTGAAAGGCTGCTCATTGCGCCCTCAACTTCACCGATTTCCATTGCCTTGGCCGTACCGATTGCATGTGCTGCAGATCCGATTGCTATTCCTTTGGCAATAGGCTCCTCAATTCTGAAAATTTTACATATAAATTCCGCAAGAATATTACCAATAACACCCGTTATTATAATAACAGCAACAGTAATAGTTACATAGCCGCCAAGTTCTTCGGATACACCCATTCCTATTGCCGTTGTTATTGACTTTGGCAGAAGTGTTACATATTCCTCATGAGTAAGCCCGAAAAACAGGGCAAGGACAAGAATTGTTATAAGGCTTGTAAGCACGCCTGATATGATTCCGCACATTACGGCGCGGACATTACTCTTAAGCAATTCAAACTCTTCATAAAGCGGTATTGCAAGGCATACTGTTGCAGGTGTCAGAAGCCAGCTCAGATACCTGGCTCCCTCATTGTATGCATCATAATCAATGTGTGCCAGCACAAGAAATATTATTGTTACTGCTATTGATATAAGAAGCGGATTAAAAAGTCCGACATTCAGCTTCTTTTTAAGATATACTCCTATCATGTACGATATAAGACTTACGCTCACACCTGCAAATGCAGCGTTAGCAAAAAATTCATTCATCTATGGTTCCTGCACTTTCCTCATTTTTCTGGCCTGCACGGATTATCGCCTGTGAAATCCTTCCGCTGACAGCCATTACCGTAAATACCGTTACAACCGTAATAATTCCTACCGGAAGAATAAGCGGACGCAGAACGTTCCACGATGACATAAGGCCTACACCGGCCGGTATAAACATAACCGGCATTATTTCTATAAGAAATTTGCCTGTCTCTCTGACATCTTCAAGCTTAATAACCTTAGTCAGCAGACATACAAAAAGAATTACCATGCCATATATACTTGCCGGAATAGGCAGCGGCAGAATCTCCTTAAGAATCTCTCCGATAAATGATATTATCAGAATAATTAAAAATTGCTTCAGATACTTCATTAGTTTACTCCTCCAAAAATTGGTACTACCAATTCATTTTACATCCAAAATCTTCTTTGTCAACTTATTTTTATCAGCAGTCGTAAAAAGCAGCAGGCATAAAAAACAGAAGCAGGACATTCGTAAAATACCGGCTGTCCGCTTCTGCTGCTTTATATAAATTCTTTATACTCTTTTATAAATAATCGGAGCATCGTATCCAAAAGTTCTCTTTCCGTTAACTTCCATACTTTCAGATACTTCCAGACAGCTATCGGAAAACTTTTCCCAAAGCTTAAATGTCATTACCGGAGAGAAACGGCTTGTGCTGCCACCTTCCCAGACGCCACCATTTTCATGGTACAATGCCGGAGTAAACTTTTCAGATTTTTTCAGTTTGATATAATCAACATTTTTCATAGAATCATATGAAAATGTGTTTTTATCTTCTCCTTCCGGAATTTCATAAGATGAAAGTAAAATTCCATCTTCAGCTTCTGTGATAAGGAAAAGATGAGGTGATGCATGGCGTCTTCCCTCAGTCTCATAATAGCTCTCTTCTACAATAAATATCCCGTGAAAATCCTCAGGGATGTTATTTATTTTGTCATTGCAGACTGTATTCACATGCTGTGCATACGGAAATATTTTTCCGGCTGCTTTCATCTCAGTAAATTGTTCTTTATTATCAAAATGCCCTGTCATAAGTTTTACAAATTCTTCTGTCTTCATTATGCCTGCCTCCTGGTTAAATCACATATTTTAAAATAAAAGCTGAAGCCCCATTACAATAATCCACATATACGCACATGTCTTCGGAATCATTAATAATCCGACCTTCGGTTTTATTTTGCTGAATAAAGTTACCGGAATATAACATCCAAAAGAAATAATAATAGCTGCAGCCATCCTTGTCAAATGATACCCGTATGTATTCCCGGAAATCAAGTACAGTATGATTACCCCTATTCCGGTAACCGCAAAGACTGCATTTCTGATAATGGATAATTTCATATTACCCTCATCTTTACACCAGTTGTTCTGAGGTAACATACATATCACTATTCTGACAACCGCCGATATCCATATCATTGCTGCGATTACTGCCGGTATTTTTAATTCCGGAAATGTAAATTGCCAGATATACATCAAAATAATATAAAATACTGTCATTGTAACTGACGATACCTGCAATCCTATTCCGAGCTGTCTCTTTATCTTATCACTGCTTCCACGCACCGCTCTTATAATTCTCGGCACCAGATGGAAGGCATCCCCTCCGCAAAGTGTCAATGTCAATATTCCATAAAGGATAAATAACATATTTCCCTGTGAAAATATAAAAAATAAACCTGCAGCAACCAGGTCAAAAATTAAATATGCTGCGTCAAATACTGCTTCCATAACATCCGGAATCTGTGGTTTGTAATTATTTTCTTTCATTATTAGTCCTGCTCCTTCTCCATCAACTGACTGTACAATAAATAATTCCTTGTAAAAATAACCCCCGCTGATGCCAGCGCCAGACCAAGCCCGGAATAAAAAAATGCAATAAATATCTCCGGGAATATCCCTGCTGCCCTGAATCCGATTCCACCACTCATCATGCAGGTCATAATTAAATATGCTTTCCAATCAAAGAAATGCCAGAATGGCCGGTAATCCTCGTATCCCAGTATCCGCTTTGTATGCTTCCGGCTCATCTTAAAAAACATTAATCCAAAGAGAAGAAATACAAATACTGACATAATGTACATATACCACTTTCTGTCAATATTCAAATATGACAACACTCCCAGCCTTGCAACATTAAAACCGGCAATCACCCACACAATACCTGCAATCAGCAGCAATGTTTTTTTCTTTACACAAAACTTATCTTTCATCTGCATTATCCCTATATTCTCTTAAATACTCCTCCGCATTATTACAGATCTTGTCAAATACTTTAATACACATATGCTTTTCTTCTTCCGTCAATCCTCTTAGTACATTTTGTGCAAACCGCTTTTGTGCATTAATCCCAGCTTCCACGATTAACTCTGCTTTGTCCAGAAGAACAATCTCTATATGCTTTTTGTTATCCTCACTTTGTATCCGTTCAACCAGACCTTTGTTTTCTAATTTTTTTAACGATGTTGAAACATGGGATTTTGTTGATTTTCTGATCTTTACTATCTCTGCGGCGGTATTGTGCTGCGGATTATTATGCAGGAACATAAGTATGTCATATTCCATCTGTGTCAGCCCGTACCGGTCACATACCTCACCTGAGAGCAGCTCATAATAGCTCGTAATTGTCTTATGTTTATCCCAGAAATACATTCCGCCCTCCTTATATCGTTCTTTTTAGAACGATTTTATAGCAACATTTCCATCATGTCAATTAATTTTTCATAAATTATATATATTTAATATCTGCTCCGGAATCCCCGTAATACAAAAATGAGACTGTCAAATTGAGCACTGTGTCCCTACTGCAAAAAAGCACCCGCAGCTACACATATACTGACAGCCAGAAACCGTCTGCCATGCGCCACAGGTGCTTTTTTATATATATTTCATTTGTATTATATTGATATTACACCAAAAGCAGTATATCCGGCTTATAGTGCCTGCCAATATACCTACGCCTCTGATTCCTTCTTATGTCTCTTAAAGAAGTCCCTTGTCTCTGCTATAACAACACTACTGAGTGCAAATATTGCAATCATGTTAGGTATTGCCATGAGTCCGTTGAATATATCTGCAATTGTCCATACCGCTTCAACCGTCATATATGGTCCGATAAACACCGCAAGGATATACAGCCAGCGGTATATTCCAACCATCTTCATGTTACCTCCGGTAAGATACTCAAGGCATCTCTCCGAATAGTAATCCCAGCCAAGAATTGTTGTGAATGCAAAAAATACAAGACACATCATCAGCAGAAATGAAGAAATTACTGTCGGAATAGGCAGTCCGTTATTGAATGCATATGTTGTAACCGCAACACCCTTAAGTCCGTTAACCTGCCATGCACCTGTCATAACGATTGCAAGTCCTGTCATTGTACAGATTACTATAGTATCAATAAATGTACCTGTCATAGATACAAGCCCCTGACGTACAGGCTCCTTAGTCTTGGCTGCTGCTGCCGCAATAGGTGCTGAACCAAGCCCTGCCTCATTAGAGAAAATACCTCTTGCAATACCATTCTGCATTGCAACGATTATTGAGCCTGCCACACCGCCTGTCACTGCCGCCGGATTAAACGCTCCGTCAATGATTGTTACAATTGCTGAAGGAACAGACTTGATATTGCATATTACAAGTGCTATACATATAACAAAATAGATTACAGCCATAAACGGAACTACAACCTGTGATACATTGGCAATTCTCTTAATTCCGCCAATAAGTACGAGTGCAACACATATACTGAGTATAAGTGATGCAATTACAACTGTCCATGAATATGTACCGATTCCCGGAATTACCACTGTCATCTGATTGGCAGGATCGAAGAAATTATTAACTGCTGAAGCTATACCATTAACCTGTGAGAATGTTCCTATTCCAAACAGACCGACACAGATACCAAAGAAAGCAAAAAGCTTGGCAAGCCATTTCCAGTTCTTACCCATTCCCTTCTCTATGTAATAGAAAGGTCCGCCAAGAGAATGATTATTCTCGTCAACCACTCTGTACTTTACAGCAAGGAGACCCTCAGCATACTTGGTAGCCATACCGAAGAACGCCGCAATCTCCATCCAGAATAATGCTCCCGGTCCACCCGCACATATTGCAGTTGCAACACCTACGATATTACCGGTACCTATAGTTGCTGAAAGAGCCGTACATAATGCGCCAAATGACGATACTTCTCCATGTCCGTCCTCTTCGTTCTTAACCATCCACTTAAGTGCCAGCGGAAGCTTACGTATCTGAAGCAGCCCCATTCTAATTGTAAGATATATGCCTCCTGCAAGGATAAGCACCATAAGAGGGATGCCCCATACCATACCGTCTATCTTAGACAGTATCGTGTTAATCGACTGTAACATATTAATCTCCATTCCGCAGGCACAAAGTGCCGGAGGAACCGCGAGCCAAATATCAGATTTGGCTCTGCGATAGATGCTGTTTGTGGCGCCTGCTGCACAAACAGCCGTGTAAAAAATCAGATATCAATCTGATTTTTTACACTATCTCCATTCCGCGAATATTAAATCGCATTGATGTCGGGGTCAAAAGCCCCGACTTTGATACCTGTGGCGGGTCCCAAGATCTTTCACCCACCTATGAGCAAGCTCATGTGGGTTTATACCTTTTGACCCTGGTATCATTATATAAAAATACATTTTAAAGTAAAATGAATTATTATTCAATATTAAATTATATTCTTTATGCCTTCGGTGAGACGCTTTGCGACCTTTACATTATTCATTGTATACAGGTGTACCCCATCGACATCAGATGCAAGAAGCTCAATTATCTGGCTCTGGCAGTATGCCATTCCTGCATCAAAAAGTGCGTCTTTATTATCACCGTATTTGCGTATAAGCTTCTGGAAACGCTCAGGGAACTTAGCACCGCACATTGTTACCATTCTCTGAATCTGTGCCGCATTAATACATGGCATAATACCCGGAACAATAGGCACTTCAATCCTCGCCCTTCTGCAATCACTTACAAACTGAAGAAATGTGTCATTATCAAAGAACAGCTGTGATATAAGGATATCAGTCCCTGCATCAGTCTTAATCTTAAGATTGTTAATATCATCGACACGATTTTCCGTCTCCGGATGTACATCCGGATAACATGCCCCCGCTATACAGAATCTGTCTCCTGTAGTTGCCCTCAGATACTTAATAAGGTCACTGGCATGCGCAAAATCTTCCTTGGCAGGAACATCCGGGTTGCGGTCTCCTCTCAGTGCCAGAATATTCTCTATCCCTTCTGCCGTAAGCTCCCTTACAAATTCGTCTATCTCTGCTCTGTTATAGCAAAGGCACGTAAGATGCACAACAGGCTCTACGTGATACTTTTCTTTTATCTTCCTGGCAAGCTGTATTGTCTTATTATTATTAGAGCTGCCTCCTGCTCCGAACGTAACACTTATGTAATCCGGTCTGCAGTCGCACAAAATCTCAAGCGTTGCGTCAATATTTTTAAAATCTTCCTCTTTTTTAGGTGGAAAAATCTCGAATGAAAGCGACTGTTTCTTATCATGATGTATCTGTGAAATCTTCAAAATAAACTCCATTCCGCAGGCATAATATGCTGTAAAAACCACAATCCAGACTTTATATACGGGCTTGCAGTATATGGCTATCCGTGGTGCCTGCTGCACCAATAGCTGCAATAACTATATTATTATACATTTACAACGGCAATCAGGCAACAAAAAAGGAGATAAAAAATCAGGCACCGCCTGCACTGACGATACCTGATTCTTTATAGAGAGTCTATTATGATGTTAGCTGTTTTAATCTATTCTGCCTTAACAATTCTTCTCAGTGGCGGAATAATCTGTGCCGCAATGACAGCCTTTACAAGGTCGAGCGGAATAAACGGTACAAATCCCGCAAGGAATGCGGCACTTAAGCTCAGATGATTCTGAAGCATGAGCCACAACATTCCGAGTATGTCTATTATAAGCACTCCGACAATAGCTGCTGCCGTGTAGCGGATACGATTATATTTCTTACCTCTGATTAGTGGAAGTACAACTGCAACAACAAGGAATGTTGCTGTGTATCCGCCATATGGCCCTATTATGTAGCCAAAGCCTGAACCACCCGCTATAAATACAGGTACACCTAAGATTCCAAGGAGCATCCATACGAGTATTACAAGAAATGACTGTTCAAGCGGAAACAGCAGCGCCACAAGCAGAATCACAAAGTTAAGAAGTGTTATATGTGGATTGCTTGGAAGCGGAATCGGTATACTTGCATATGCTGACACGCTGAGTATTGCTGCAAATATAGCCATTGTCACAAGGGACTGCGTGCTGATGGCAGGTTTTTTATTAGTGGTCTTATCCATTTGTTTTACCTCACATATTTTCATGATAGTTCACAGTATACTAACCCGTCATACAATTGTCAACCTGTTTTTAATTTTAGTTAACATTACAATTGACATACGCTTCTGCGACATCTATAATATGTATGTCTTAGACCGTATGTCTTAGACAGTTAGTCTTAGACAGTTAGTCTTAGACAGTCAGTACCCTTATAATTGACAGATTTGGAGATATATCAATAAATATGATTAAAGCAGATATGATTAATGAATTAAAAGATAAAGTTATTGACAGATATTCCATAAGCAGGGACGAAGCACTTCTGCTTGCGGATACTCCGGACAGCCGCCTTGATGAGCTGTGCCGCGCTGCCGATGAGATACAGCGTCACTTTTTTGACAATGACTTCGATATGTGTGCCGTCATAAGCGTAAAAGGCGGCCGCTGTTCTGAGAACTGCCGCTATTGTGCACAGTCATCATGTGCCCAGGTTCCTGTTCCTGCGCACTCAATGATATCGCCCGATGAGCTCGCTGCCAATGCACAATTACGTAACATTAACGGAATCAGGCATTACTGTCTTGTTTCAACCGGCAGACGCGTGAGTGACAGCGACATTGCCTATATCTGTGAAGGTATCAGCCGCATATGCCGTGATACACATCTTACAGTATGTACTTCTTTTGGTCTTCTTAAGCCGGATCAGCTTCGCAGGCTTAAAGAAGCAGGAGTTGCACGAATCCATAATAATCTTGAGACATCAAGACGTTATTTCCCGACACTCTGCACAAGCCACACCTACGATGAAAAGATTGCAACAATCCGTGCAGCCCGTGAAGCAGGTCTTGAGGTATGCAGCGGTGGTATATTCGGTGTTGGTGAGACGACGGAAGACCGCATTGATATGGCTCTGACGCTGCGTTCGCTTGATGTACAATCAGTCCCTGTCAACATGCTCGATCCTGTTCCCGGAACACCTTTTGGAGAGACACCGGTTCTTACACGTGATGAAGTACGCCGCATAATCGCAGTCTACCGGTTTATACTGCCAAGACAGTACATACGTCTTGCTGCCGGACGCGATTACCTTAGCGACAGTGGCTTTTCATGTTTTCATTCAGGCTCTAATGCAGCAATTACCGGAGATATGCTCACCGTTAAAGGCATTTCCATAGATGAAGATATCAACACAATAAAAAATATGGGGTACCGCATGTAACCGTCTCATATAATACTACTGCCTGTTATAGTATCTTATACCGCTGTCCGGCTTAAAATATGTCCTTATATAGCCGTCAGCTGATACAACTACAAATTCGTTCGTGCTTTCAATATAATATACATCATCTCCATCTTCAGCTTCTGTCTTGTGAAGTGCCTCTGAATTCATGACGACTGCCGCTGCTGCACTCTGATACTCTTCCGGACTGGCAAATCCCATCTCCCTGCCATGCTTCTTATAGTGCTCCTCCAAAAGCCTCCGGCTTCTGAAAGTAAGATGCTGCGATCTTTACATTACCTGCCGCTGTCTGTGATTCGTCACTCTGTGTCAGGGTGCTGCTGACAGCTGACGTGTCCGTATTGTCAAGGAGTTCTGCACCGCAGCCCGCTACTGCAAACATCACCAGCAGGCCGGCCATAATTAATATCCTGCGCATATGTCTCATATAATATAACCTCTCAATCTCTCTGCCAGACATAGCTCCTGTCTGACATTCTAAACATATCTATATCATTTTCCTGTCACCAAAATAAATGACTTTTTCACATTCCAATAACTTTTGCAATTGTTTAACCGCATTTGACTTTGATGCTGTTATTGGCATTATTTCCAGCCACTGGTCACCTGTATATGTGTCCTTTTGAAAAACACAATAAAACCGTTTTTTGTATTTATCATAGAATGGCTTCAGTTTACCGGCCTCATCAAATTAATTCCTCCTGTGATATCTTAAGGCGTCGGATTCGGCACAATCAACTGAATTCCCCACCAACTCTTCATATTTTAGCTGATAAGCAATAAGTCTGGGTATATATTCCGGAGGAGTTCTTCTTGCTGCTTCCCAGTCCTCTAATGTACGAATAGGAATGCCGGTATGCTCAGAAAACTCTTTGCGTGACATTCCTATACTTTCTCTTAATTCTTTTATCTTCTTAGCTAAATCCATATTACCACCTCGTATTGCGTGTTTTTATAATTATAACACAGAACAATACAATACGCAATGCGTGGAATCAGCTTTTTATACCCTGAAACTATGCGCTTACTTACAGGCAAAAAGGCCCCATAGCAGCACCTTCACCGCACTTTTTCATTCAATGTATAAGCAGGTCATTTTTCGATACCACCTTTTGTATAACACTAAAATAGGGGTATCGTATTTTACGACTCCCCTATAATCCATTTTATGCAATATGCTTTATTTCAATTACATACTTTTCTTTTAACTTTGAACATCTATTCTGCGCAATGATTCCTTCATGCTGCAATCTTCCAGCTACAATTCCCGGATGTATTCCTATGCTTTTTGCAAATTCAACAATTTCATCATCTGAAGTATATTTTGTTGGAGCCAGTCTTTTATAATCTGCCGGTGGAATCAAATAGTTCATTGCAAACTTATCTGCTTCAATTTCCAATTTATCATTAATATCCTTCATTTCTTCAACTGTGCTGCTAATAAATACAGTTTTTATTTTTTGCTGCATTACGTGTTTAATTTCATGGAATAATGAGAACCAGAATTTATCTGCATCTAACCCTCTATTATTCATCGCAAGTACTACTCTCTTCTCTGATACCCATTTAACAGCACCATTCACACCTGAATTTTTCAAATGTGGCAACAAGACAAAAGCGACTCCACATTCAGCAAAAATTTCACACATTCTTGGAAGGAATTCTTCCGGCTTTTTAACCGTCATCCCCCTAAGTTCTGGCAGATAACCTTTTAGCTTCTCTGCATTATATGGCTTGGTTTCAATACTTTTTGAGATATTTATAGCTGTTTGAATCCATGCTCTAGAATTAATAATATTCTTCTCGTTATTACATGATGCACTTGATCGGAAGTTCACTAAAAAATCTGGCTGCAACATAATTCGTAAATCTGCTACCTTAAAGTATTTACACAAATTTGCCACTTTTTCATTTATACTTCTTGCAATTGGCAAACCAATGACATCTACAAAATACTTATAATCTATTTTTTTTGCAAGTTCAGCCTGTGCATCAACATCTTTAGCTTGCTGTATTTCAATTAACTTCCGGTCATAAGTATTCTGTAAATTCTGCCAAACTTCTACGCTCGTTCCAAGCATCGCAGATAGCTTCTTTGCTAAGTCATTTGAAATATTAGCCTGACCATTAATCAACTGACTTAAAGTCTTAGCTGTTGTTCCCATTCTTGTGGCAAATTCAGCCTGACTTATTTCCATATCTTCAATAATATCTGCAATATAATATCCAGGGTGATATGCCACTATATCTTTGTATTCATTTACATTACTCATAATGGTTCGACACCTCCGTTACTTTCACAATTTTAATCATTTTACACTGAGCTAAAATGTCTCCTTCTACGATTTCATTACCATCGTTATCACAAGGAATCATTGTAACTCTATCACCCGTATTACCTAATCTTACGTAAATCATTCTTTCTGTATCGGTCACCCTATCAGTCACCACAACGGTTACCATCTTTGTTTTATGAACCACTCTCACGATTTTTACTAATTATCATCAGCTAAGCGCTATCTTCTATTATTTGTTGTGCCTTCATATTCAAGCCCTGACATTTCTTTCAATATAGCTCTTGTACGGGCAGGGCTTGATTCAATAGCTTGTGCGATATCCGTTATCTTAGATAATCAATTTTCCTTCAAATACGGCATTGTTCCGCAATACTATGCGGAAGGCAATCACGAAGCAATTATTCCGAAAGATATTTTCTTACGTGTGCAGGAAGAGCTGGTACGCAGGCGAGTGGTCAAAACCAGTGCCAATGGCAAAAAGCGCTCCTACAGCTGCAACCACTGCTTTGCACAGATTGTCATTTGCGGCGAATGCGGTGAAATGTTCCGCAGAATCCACTGGAACAATCGCGGCTGCAAATCCATCGTCTGGCGCTGCATCAGTAGACTGGAGCCAACCGGGCAGGAATGCCACGCAAGAACCGTCAATGAGCCGGTATTGGAGAATGTGGTAGTTCAGGCGATTAACACGCTCCTTGGCGATAAGTCCACCTATCAGGCGCAGCTCCAGCAGAACATCGCAAAGGTGATCCGAAGCGCTCAGCAAAATACCGCTGATGGTATCAACGAAAGACTGCAGGAGCTTCAGAAAGAGCTTCTCAAAAAAGCCAATAACAAAGAAGCCTACGACGAGATTGCCGACGAGGTCCTGGTAAAGCGCTGGCTTGAACAAATCATCGTCTGAGAGGACCACTTCACCGTGGAGCTAAAATCCGGACTGAAAATTGATATTGAAGGATAATCCCATAGACGCACGAAACCCTCTCGGCCATGATGGCCGGGAGGGTATTTTCTATTCTGCAAACTGGAATTGAGATTTCATATATTCCAAGGGATTTAATAACTGTTATATTTTATTATCAAATATCTCTCAATCCCTTGAAAACACAAAGTTTATCGCAGGTGAGCTTTCCCTTATTGTTTCCCTTGCGTTATATCGTCCCACCAGTGTTTACGAACTCTGATAAGGGCAAAAACAAGGGCAAGAAAATTATATAAAACAGTATAACACAAAATAAAAGTGACATTGTGAACTGATTGAAATGCTTCTATATTTTTATTGGTTTAAAGGAGACACAACATGAATACCATTTACGCAGAATACAACATGTACCACAACAGCATTGACATTTATACAATATTTATTGTGTCAGGCACCATTGTTTTCAAACTGCATAACATCATCCGGCGGATTCAGAGCATACAAAAGTCCATACGGCGAGCTGTATTCCCATTTCACTGGGATACTGACAAGCGCCGGGTGGACATCCTGCCAACATTCCAGTATTAAGAGAACATTCCCGGTTTCTATACAGCGGTTAAATACAGACATATCATAATATTTATTGTGTCAGGCACCATTGTTTTTTCATTCTCGGCATTGGAAGAACTTCTGCATATCTTCTGGTGAAAGAAGAACATTTCAGTTCCATTCCTCTGCCAGCAGGAAGTCACGAATATTGCGGTGTTTGATTCCATCTCGGCTCATATCCAGTTCGTCCATCGTTACAACGTATTTCGGGAAATTGTCACGAACACCGGCAAACGCCCCAAACTCACGCTGGATGGTTTCCTCCGAGGCAAGTAGATAGGAAACCTGAACATACAGCTTTTTCCCATGATCTTCACATACGAAGTCAATCTCCTTGTCAGAGACTTTCCCAACAGTCACAGAATAACCACGGCGCAGCAGCTCCATGTAGACAACATTTTCAAGGACAAGGTTAATGTCCTTCATGTTGCCACCGTACACGGCTTCCCGGACACCATGATCTGCAACATAGTATTTCTCGTTGACGGTCAGGATTTTCTTTCCCTGGAGGTCTTGGCGCTTCACCTGATAAAACAGGAATGCGTCCGTGCAGGCTTTGATGTAGTTCAGTACCGTTTCTGGTGAAACGGAGCGCCCTTCACTTTTCAGATACTTGGAAATGGCTGTGGAAGAAAAGGTAGTGCCGATGTTGGAAGTTATATAAGCAATAATTCTCTCCAGCATATCCACATCACGGATATTGTTTCGCTTGATAATATCTTTCAGCTCTACGGAGTTGAACAAGTCCCGCAAATACTGACGACTGGCGGCATCGTCGTAGCGAAGGTTGCTCAAATAGGGCATTCCTCCCAGCGTCAGATATTTTGTAAAGCATTGTCTTTCGTCTGCACCTTCGTAAACGGTGTGATACAGCTCCATAAACTCTCTGAATGAAAACGGGTAAATCACGAACTCCACATACCGTCCGGCAAGATAAGTGGCAAGCTCACCGGAAAGCAGCTTGGCGTTGGAACCGGTAATGTATATATCACAATCCAGCTCCACCCGGAAAGAGTTGATACATTTTTCCCAATCAGCCACCTCTTGGATTTCGTCGAAGAACAGATAAACCTTGCCGCTGATTTCTTTTGTTCTGCGAAGGATTTCATCATGCAATGCAACAGCCGTACAAAGGTGTGCATTGCTCATGTTCTCAAAATTCAGGGAAATAAACTGTTCTGGTTGGACCCCGTTTTGGGCAAGTTCCTCTTGGATCAGGCTCAGCATGACAGATTTTCCACTACGGCGAATCCCTGTCAGAACCTTTATCAGCTCATTTCCGATAAAAGGACGGATACGGCTCATATAAATTTCTCGTTTAATCATGTAGACCAGCCTCCCTTCTGAAACTGTCTATATGGTACCACGGCTATAACTGATTTTCAATACCGCAAATCCAGTTTTATCAGATATAATTGATAAAATACGAATTTCGACACAATCAGGCAGTTATACCGAGCGAAGTTTGGCTATGCGTTTTTATTGTGTCAGGCACCATTGTTTCATATTGAAATATAGTGTCTCTGTGCATGTTCTATATACCTCTGATTATATAATATTCAATTTATATAATCTCTCAAATGCTTTTTTATCAAAGTCTGCTTCTGTAATATATAGCTTTCTATCGCTATCAATGTCATTCTAACTCAATAGTCATATCAATTATACAATTAAAAGCAAAGATGCTGCTAACTGAATAACAACATCTTTGCTTGTTTAGAATGGGGATTATAAAATTTTAATGATAGTATACTGTGACATAAATATTTTTTAATGTTGCTGCTGCAACAGTTCCCGTTGAATACCTTGTAGATTCAAATTGAACATAATAATTTCCAACAGGGCTTAAATTATAATTGCCAAAATCTGCAAAAGTAAGAGAACTATTCCAACTTTTGCTGTCTGTATATCTGTCAAATGTGCCATCTCCATTATCCTCATCTTTAGCAACAAATAATTCGATGTTTCCACTACTTCCACTACTTTTTGTGGATGTAACCACTATTTTACTGATTGTGGAGCCTGACGGAACAGATGTGCTGCTGATTGTAAAAGAACCAAGAGCGGAAGTTGCCACTGTATCATTTGTTCCAAAAAAGGAATTTAACATTCCAACAGAATGTCGTGATGATCCAGAAGTTAATGCTGTCGGAGTTATTTCAAATGTCATTGTTTTCTCCGTCTCCGAATAATTTTCCTGAGTTTCTGCCGCAAAAGCTGTGACATTCATTGTAAAAAGCATGACAACACATACAATAATAGAAAAAAAACGTTTTCTCATAATGAATCTACCTCCATACTTTATGTAATCATCCCCATCTAAATATACTAAATTGAAAAATCAAATCTTCCACCGATTTTATTATCCTCTGGTTTGATAGAATTCCATTCAATATTTTTAATTTTATCCAAAAGTTCATCTTTTGAATTTGCTTGAACAGTAGCTTTTTTTACTTCAATTTGCTTTAATTGTTCCTTTTTCTTCGCCTCTTTCTTCTCCGCAGCTTTCTTTTCCTGAATTTTTTCAAGATATTCTTTCTGACTAGCTGATGTTTTTTCTAATTGAGCAAAGAATGTTGTAGTTCCATCACTATTAAAAGAAATACCAAACTTTGTTATTTTTGTATCAGTATCTGCACTGTTTTCTATTCCGTTTGTCTTACCAAATGCTCTTTCAAATCCAAACTGAGCATTGATTTCATCCGACATACGCAAAGCACCTTCAATACTATGCATCTTTTCAGCATAATATTTGGGATCGGATGCCATCTTCTCCATTTCTTCCTTTGAGAAAATAACCGTAAACTCTTTATCACTTTGTGCTAAAATATCTTTAGCATTATCACCATTTTCAAAATCTGCAACCATAAAGTCCATATCTGTTCTTGAGCCACGCATATCTTTAAGCATTTTTTGTGCCTCTTTACTTAGATTTTTTTCGGCTATACTTTCTGTCACATTTTTCTTGACCTTATCATTTTCTGTTGTTTTCGCTGTTTCTTTTTTCTTATCTACTGTACCTGCCTTGTAGGTATTCTGATAACTTCCATAAACAGTACCCGTTGTATTCACATTCATTGACATATCCTTTGTCCTCCTTCTCTGAATCCGTTCTTTATTATTTATTGTTTCTAATATTATATATCGGCTTTATTCCGAAAACTATAATCCTCCCTGTTATTTTTATCCCATGATTATTGAAAATCTAAAATTTGAAATTCACTCTTAAATCAGATTATGCATTAAATATTATTGCTATTGACAAACCACCTAAATATGAAGTTATCTTTTTCTTCCTAAATATCGGCATACTTTTGATTTGTATTGCAGGTACTCATTTCCGAATGCTTTTATCAAAAAATCTTCCTCTACATTGACTATCTGTAAATGAAAAAATACCACTGCAAAACCTGTGGCAAAGCAAAGGAACCAATTAAAGAACGAAAACAATATTCCTATATACATTAAATCAAAACCCAAAAATGCAGGATTTCTGCTAATAGAATAGATGCCCGTTGTTACCAAATTGGTCTTTTCTTCTTTTTGCACACCTGCTCTCCAATTCTCCTTCATCTGTGTAACAGAAACAATAAAAGCAAGTACACCGAACATTGTTATTACAACTCCTGTAAATTGCAACACAATATGTGCTGTTCCCGAACAAAACACAATACTGATAATCTGTATTACAGGAAGCAAATATGTGATTATTTTAAGAGCTACTTCTATAAATTTGACAAATCCCTCTTTTCCTTTTCCTAATTGGTCTGTATTTATGCCTTGCTTTTTCTGACTAATCAGCTTTGCAAAATAGCAGATGTAAAACACTGCCATCAGTGAAAGTGTAACAATTTTTATTATCATCGTGTACCTCCAAACAACGATTTGTAAGTTTCTTTAATGTCGCATAGACACAGTATAACATAATCCTGTGTCTATGCGATAACATTTACTACTTCTTCCGATATAAACTCATCCTCTCCACAGTAACCTCCGGATAGAAGTAAGTAAGAATCGTTGACTTAGCAACTCCTGCGGCAAGTGCCTTCTTCACTTTCTCTTTCTGTTCAGGTGTATAAGACCAGTGAAGCATTCGGTTTGTGATAGTATCTTCCATTTCTTTTACATAGCTTAATTGCGTTCTATTTAGCGTGTTTTCTGACTACTCAGGAAAAATATTTCTACCCTCGCCCCACCTGTATTTTCAGAATTTG
>ENA-ORPF01000717-ORPF01000717.1-human-gut-metagenome-genome-assembly--contig:-NODE-717-length-31293-cov-4.302740_pt1 | contig 31293 bp, 40 predicted proteins | sample MGYA00242140_ERZ509070 | MGnify/ENA primary metagenome ERZ509070 (study PRJEB26280, sample SAMEA2338713) | human gut metagenome | biome: human gut; feature: human-associated habitat; material: faeces... | reverse complement strand
TGAACTTTGAAATTACAAAAAAAAATATTAGTTATTTTCTTCTATTTATCTTTTTAATTATTTATTTTTTTCTCTTTTTTATTGATGTTAAACTTCCTATTTTAAAATTTATTCTTTATGGTATTTTATTTCTTGTTTTTTTATTATTTTTTAGGGATAAGAAATTAATTCGAAATTATCATAAAGATTTGATGCAAACAGTGATTATCATTGTTGCTAGTTATTTTATATTATATTATTTATCAGGGTTAATCGTTGGATATGTTTATAATATATATAATACTAGTTTTACTGGTATTTTATATAATACAGTTATTTTTATTCTTCCATTATTTTTTAGAGAAGAAGTGCGTCTAAAATTTGTTTATTTAGGAAAGAGTAAAGTAGCTTATATTTTTGTTACAATTGTTTTTATTTTATGTGAGTTGTTTAGTTCTACTTTTTTTGATTTTCAAACAAATGCAGAATTCTTTACACAATTTGTATCTATATTTTTACCAATCGTATTAGAAAATATTTTATTAACTTATTTAGCTTATATTGGAATTAGAAGTACTGTGTATGCTTATTTTATACCTATGTTGGTTTCTAGGTATTTTGTTCCAGTCGTAGTAGACTTTGATTGGTTTTATAGTTTGTTATTTCAATTGCTTCTTAGTATTTTATTATATTATTATCTTATGAATGAGTATTTATGGAAGGCTAAGAAGATATATAGTAGAAAAACAGATAAAAAAAATTCTTTTTTATATGTTTGTATTGGTTGTATTATTCTTAGTTTTGGACTGTTTGTTGCAGGAGTATTTAAATATCAACCAGTTGCAGTTTTGACATATAGTATGGAACCTGTTTTTACTAGGGGAGATGCAGTTGTAGTTGAAAAGTTAAGTACGAATTCTGAGAAAAGGAAATTGAAAAAAGGGGATATTATACAATATCAGTATGATAAAACTGTTGTTGTTCATCGAATTTTGAAAAAGTATCAAGAACAGGGTGAAACCATTTTTATATTAAAAGGTGATAACAATGATTCGGAGGATCCAAAACCTGTTAAGATGGATCAGATAATAGGTAAAGTTATTTTTTCTGTTCCTAAGGTTGGTTATCCTAGTGTTTGGTTGAGTGAGTTTTTATATCCAGAGAAGGAAGCAGAAGTAGAAGTTGGTAGGTGATAAAAATGATACAGAAATGGCTGAAAAAAGTTCCAATTATATATTTTGTTCTTTGCTCTAGCTTTTTTGCATTGTTGTTTCTATTTATTCTATTTTCTTCTCATATATTAAATCCTACTAGTATTCATAAAGTAACTACTTCAAAATATCAAAATTCTATTACTTATCAAGTGTTATTAAATAATAATCCATTTATTTCGAATACATCTTTAGGAATGAATCAGTCTTATATTACTTCTATGGTGAATTCTATTTCTGTGCAATTTAAAGAAAATACTAGTTTTCATACTTCTTCTGATGTTTCTTATAATTATACGATTTATGCTAAGTTATCTTCTATTTATCATAATGACGATGGAAGTGATTCTGAGATATGGTCACAAATTTATCCATTATTTTCAAAAGATAATCAGGTACTTGCTGGTAATCAATTATCAATAGATGAAACTGTAGTGATTCCATATTGGGATTATCAATCTATAGTAGATAATTTTAAAAATACTTATCATTTGAAGGTTGATCCTACTTTGGATGTTGTTATGGATATTCAATATCAATATGGAGATGAAAGAAAGAATAATACTTTAAAATTATCTATTCCAATGGATCAAGAAGTGTTTAAGATTTCAACAGATTATAAGAAAAAAGGTTCTATTGTAGAAAGTCAGAAAATTTCTAATATGACAGTATCTTATGGACTTGTGATGTTTGCTTTAATTATTGTTGGTATATTCTTGATAGTATCTATTGGTTTATTACTTATGAAGTTGATTCGTTTATATTCTATGACAGAATATGAACGTATAAAGTCAAAAATAAAGAAAGATTATGGATCTATTATTGTAGATATTGATAATACAATTAATTTTGATGACTTTACAATTTTCGATATCAAAACGATTGGTGAATTGGTTGATTTAGAAGAAGAATTAAGAATTCCAATTTTATTCTATGAAAAGCCAAAAGCTAAAATCTGTTATTTTGTTATTATTAAAGAGCATTATATGTATCGATATACTTTGAAAGATTCATCTCAAGAAATTATTTAAAGAGGGTGTTTGGATTATGAGAAAGAGAAAGCAGAGAAGGAAGTTTAATTTTGTTCTTTTACTTGCATTCTCTTTTTGTTTTGTCTTTATGGCAACAGCTTATTCCATTTTAAGTGAAAGCTTAACTGTTAGTGGTAGTGCTACTATTACACAAAAAGAGGTTAGTGGCGGTGATTTTATAGAAAGTGTGGTCGGAGATGACGATAGTTTTGTAGAGAATGATGATGGATCTCATAACTTTGTGGGAGATGAAGGAGTAGCTGTTAATAATTATATTGAGTTTCCGGAGGGAAAGTGGAGAATTATATCTATTGATGTAGATGGTAATATTAAAATTATTCGTGATCCAGAGGCTAGTTTAAATTCTTTATTTATGGCTAATGATAAAGATACTTATAATTGGGAAACATCTGTTGTTTTACAGAATTTGAAAAATTGGTATCAACAGAATCTTAGTGCTTATTCTGATGTTATTGTACAAAATCCGGAATGGCAATTAACGACAGTTCCTAAGGATACGCCATTAATGGACCCTCCAACTGTGCTCGGAGTCTATACCGATAGTCCTATTGGATTGATTCGAAATGATGAGATTTTAAATAGTTCTGGTAGTGGATCTTCTAGTGATAAAAATATTTCTTCCTGGATAAATCAAGGATATCAATGGACGATGACTGCTATTTCTGATAAACCGAATCAAGCTTGGAAAGTAAATGGTGGTAAATTTATGAATTCTGGTGTTGCCAGTAGTTCTACTGTATATCGTCCAGTTATTTATTTAAAATCTTCAGTTACTTTTTCTGGTGGTACTGGTACTTGGAATGATCCTTTTGTTGTTTCTTAAAAAATATTTGTTTTTTTCATTTAATGTGTTATAATAGGCATATCGATGTTGATTAAGAAGTAGTAGTAAATGATTTCTTTGGAGAGAGTTCGTGGTTGGTGAAAACGGATAAGAATAGTTTATGAATTCGTCTTAGGAGTCCCTATAAGAAATTATAGGCGTTAATCGCGTTAAGATAATGAGGTAGTTAATAACTATAAATTAAGGTGGTACCGTGTTACTATACACCCTTAAGTTATAGTTATTTTTTTTTGGAGGATCTTATGATTAAAAGAATGATTTGGGATTTGGATAATACATTAGCTATTCGTGATTTAAATGCTGAAAATGCTTTTTTAACTCAACATTGTGATAGTGAAGAAATAGATAGGCTTTTTTCTTTGCTTTCTAGTTATGAACAATTTCATCAACAATTTAATGTTCCTAGTTTTTCTAAATATTGTACAGAAGTAACGGGAATTAATTATGGAGAGGATTTCTTTTATCAATGGTTTTCTGTTCATCTTGAATATCCTGGATATGTAGTTGATGGAGCAGAAGATACATTAGCTTTTATGCAAAATCGTGGTATTTCTAATGTGGTATGCACTAACGATATTACAGATTTTCAACGGGAACGTTTAAAAAGGCTAGGACTTCTTTCCTATATTGATGAGGTGTATGGTGGAGATATTATGTTAAAGCCTAATGTCGAAAGTTATCGGGCTGCGATGGGAGATTTTTCTGCTTCAGAATGTGGTATGGTTGGTGATAGTTTACTTAACGATGTTTGTATGCCTAGAAGTTTAGGGATTCATGCTTTTCATTTTGCACCAAGTAGTACTTGTCCTTATAGTATTAAAAAATTAGTAAAAGTAAAGGAGTTAGTTTTATGAAAATAGAAGAGATTAGAAATGAAATGTTAAATGAGTTAGAAAAAGTTTCTAACTTAAAAGAATTAGATGAATTAAGAGTTAAATATTTAGGTAAAAAAGGTATTATTACTGAGCTTAATAGTGAGATAAAAAATGTTCCAAATGAGGAAAAGAAAGCATTTGGTCAAAATGTTAATTCTTTACGTACGTCTTTTCAAGAACGCTTTTCTGAAATTAAAGAAAATTTAGAAAAGAAAGCCTTGGATGAGCGTTTAGAAAAAGAAGCAATTGATATCAGCTTGCCTAGTACAAAAGTAAGTTATGGAGCTCCTAATATTTTAGAGAAGTTAATTGAAGAAGTAGAAGAAGTATTTATGTCTATGGGATATGATGTAGTTGATGGCCCTGAAATTGAAGAGGATAAATATAATTTTGAAATGTTAAATATTCCAAAAGGACATCCTGCTAGAGATGCTCAAGATACTTTCTATATTGAAGGGGAAGAAATTTTACTTCGTAGTCAAACTTCTCCAGTACAAGTACGTACGATGTTAAAAGGAAAAGGAAAAGTACCTGTTCGTGTTATTTGTCCTGGTAAAACTTATCGTAGAGATGAAGATGACGCAACTCATTCACATCAATTTATGCAAATTGAAGGATTACTTGTCGATAAAGATATTTCTCTATCTGATTTAAAAGGAACTTTTTTAGTTTTATTTAAAAAGCTGTTTGGAGATGATGTTGAAGTTCGTTTCCGTCCAAGTTATTATCAATTTACAGAACCTTCTGTAGAAATCGATATTAGTTGCTTTAATTGTAAAGGAAAGGGATGTAATATTTGTAAACATACTGGTTGGATTACTATTTGTGGTGCTGGTATGGTTCATCCTAATGTTTTGCGCATGAGTGGATATGATCCTGAGGTTTGGAGTGGTTTTGCTTTTGGATTTGGTGCTGAAAGAGTTGCTATGCTTAAGTATGATATTGATGATATTAGAACTTTTTATAATACAGATTTAAGAGAAGTAAAACATTTTGATAGAGGGGAGTTAGAGAACGATGATTAGTTTGGAATGGGTAAAAGATTATATTGATATTAGTGATCAAGATTTAGAAGAGCTAGCTGTTAAGATTACGGAAGCTGGTATTAATGTTGAAAAAGTGATTACCAATCATATTGATCATTTAGTCATTGGTAAAGTTATTAGTTGTATTGATCACCCAAATAGTGATCACTTACATTTATGTCAAGTAGATGTTGGTAATGAAGAATTACAACAAATTGTTTGTGGAGCACCTAACGTACGTGAAGGCTTAAAAGTTATTGTTGCTTTACCTGGAGCGGTTTTACCTGGTGATTTTGAAATTAAAGCTAGTAAAATTCGTGGAATAGAATCTAATGGTATGATTTGTGCAATGTATGAATTAGGTCTTGAAGAGAAGACAGATGAAGCATATGCTCGTGGAATTGAAGAATTAGATGCAGATGCTCCTATTGGAAAAGATCCTCTTGTTTATTTAGGACTTGAGTCTACATTATATGAACTTGATATTCATAAGCATCGTAATAATGATTGTTATTACCATATTGGATTTGCTTATGAGATTGCTGCTATTTTGAATCGCAAAGTGACATTACCTGATTGTAGTTATAAAGAAGATAGTGATTCTGTAGAAAAACATTTCTCATTAGATGTTGAAACTACGAAATGTCCATATTATTTAGCTAAAATGGTTACTGATGTTAAAATAGGTGAGTCTCCTGAGTTTATGCAAAGAAGATTGATTGCAGCTGGTATGAGACCTATTAATAATGTGGTTGATATTTCTAATTATGTAATGTTGGAGTTTGGTCAACCTCTTCATTTCTTTGATAAAGATACTTTAGGTGATCATATTTTAGTAAGAGATGCTAAAGAGGGAGAAGAAGTTGTTACACTTGATGGTAAAAATCGTATTTTACGTAGTAGTGATATTGTAATTACTGATGGAGAGAAACCGGTTTGTATAGCAGGTGTTATGGGTGGAGAAAATACAGAAGTTACTGAAAATACTAAGAATATTTTAATTGAAGCTGCTATTTTTGACCCTGTTAGTATTCGTTATACAGCTGCACACTTAGATCTTAGAAGTGAAGCTAGTATTCGTTATGGAAAAGGTTTAAATTATGAATATACTATGATGGCAATGAATCGTGCTTGTCATTTATTAGAAAAGTATGCTGGAGCTAAAGTGTTATCTGGTATGGTTAGTCATGATGTTGTTGATAAGAGTGAAAAGGTTGTAGAATTTAGACCAGAACAAGTTGATAAGATGTTAGGTATTCGTATTACAGAAGAAGATATGAAGTTTGAACTTGAAAGACTTGATTTTCCATATACAATTGAGAATGGAGTATTTAAAGTTGTGATTCCAAAGAGAAGACTTGATATTGATCCTAATGTTAATGATATTGCTGAAGAGATTGGTAGACTTTATGGTTATCAAAAACTTGTTTCTACTTTACCTAAGGTAGGTATTCGTCGTGGGCAATATGTTGGTGATGTTAAATATCGTAAGGTGGTTTCTAAACGTCTTCGTAGTTTAGGATTTAATGAAGTTAAAACTTATACTTTGGTATCACCAGATATGAGTAAACTTTTTGATTATGAAGGAAAAGAAAAAGTAGTTTTACCTAATCCAATGAGTGTGGATAAGAGTGTTGTTCGTACTACTTTGATTCCATCTTTATTAAATGTTTATCAATATAATAAAGCTCGTAAAGTAGAAGATATTGCGATTTATGAAGTAGCTAAAACTTATGATAAGAATTATCAAGAAGAAAGCAAAATTGCTTTCTTAATGAAAGGTAATTATGTTGAAAATCCTTGGAAGGGAAGTATACCTGTAGACTTTTATTTAATGAAAGGTTTCGTTGAAGATATTCTTTGTTATTTTGGATTCCAAAATCGTTATAGTTTTGTTAAAACTAGTCTTCCTGATATGCATCCTGGTAAATCTTGCCAAGTATTGTTAGATAGAAAACCAATTGGTATTTTAGGACAAGTTCATCCTAGTGTTTCTAAAGATGAAATTTATGTTTGTGAACTTTCATTACAAGCTTTGATGCAACGTGTTAAACCACTAAAATATAAGGAAGCTTCTAAGTATCCGACTATTGAAAAAGATGTTGCTTTTGTTGTTTCAAAAGATGTTACATCTGGTGAAATAGAAGCTACTATTAAAAAAGCTGGAGGTAGACTTCTTCATTCAACTGAGGTATTTGATGTTTATGAAGGAGAACATGTACCAGAAGGTATGAAATCTATTGCTTATAATTTATTATTTATGGCAGATGATCGTACTTTGACAGATGATGAAGTTATGAAAGTTTTTAATCAAATTATTGATAAAGTTGTTTCTGTTCATTCTGCAGAAGTACGTGACAAATAATTGTATATAAAAAGGTAAAAGCTATACTTTTACCTTTTTTTGCTTTATACTTTTAATGTAAGATAAAGTAGAGGTTGTTGTATATGAAAAAAGAATCACGTATAGGGCGTGTATTATTAGAAATATTAGTGGGGTTGTTATTTATTGCAATTATTTATTTTGTTTTTATAGATTCTAATTTTGATAAAACTAGTTCTATTATTATTTTAGTTGTTGTATTTCTTATTTTTATGTATATTGTCGTTGCTCGTCTGCATTTTTCAGATGTTTTGGAGAAAAACAAGAGAAGTGTTGTTACTGCTCCTCAGACGACAGTTGAAGGTATTTTAGATGAGAAAACACGTAATATGTTGGATAAAGATGGAGACGGAGAAATTATGATTTCTGAATATTATCCGTTAACAGAAGACGAGGTTTTAAAAAAAGTTTTTGCTGTTGATTCTAAATTTTCTAAGGAAGATTTTTATGCCTGGGTAAAGCATTTATATTCTACAATTTTGGAGGCTTTGGATAAAGAAAATCCTGTAATGTTACGTCGCTTTGAAAGCGATTATCTTTATCAAAGACATATTGCCTTATTTGAAGATATTAAAGCAAGTGGTGCTAGTATTTCTAATTATGCTATTAAGGGTGTATTGTTAAAGGATTTTAAAATTGAAGGAGATAAGGAAATTTTAGTGGTTGCTTTAAGTGCTTCTATTAATAAAGTAAATATTTATGATGATAACTATAAGTCTTATATTTTGACATTTGCTAGAAAAAAAGGAGTTAAGACAACTGGAACATTATTGGAGAAAGAAACAAATTGTCCTAATTGTGGAGCTGTATTAGATTTGGATGATCATGGTGTTTGTTCTTATTGTCATACTACTGTTTCTAATGGTGATTTTGGTTGGATTTTAATTGATATGAAAAGTATTAAATTAGTTGGAGATTAAAAAGGATGAATTATTTTTCATCCTTTTTTTCATTACGTTCTTGTTTTTCTTTTTTTGTTTTTATAATTTTTAGTTTGGTATTTAGTTTTAGGTCTTTTACAGTGTTTAGTGGTAAAAAGTATACATTGTAGACTTTTCTTTTTGGAAAAATATATTTTTCGGTATTCATTTTTTCATACATATATAATATATTATCTTCTTTATCTGTTAGAACAATATCTATTTTTTGACATAAGAAGTTAGTGGTTACAAATTTTTTCTTTGAGAATTTTATTCCATAGTCAATAGGTTCTAAGACAAATTTTAGTCCTTTGAATCTATTCCAAAATCCTTTTAATTCTATTATTTTTATCTTTTTTCTTTTTACTTGTAAATACATCAAAAGCCCTTCTTTCTTCTTTTATTTTATCATGTTTTCTTTCATTTACAAAGCTTATTAAATATGTTATTATATATAGGAAAAGGAGGTAAATAGTATGAGTGGACATTCTAAATGGGCAACGATTCATCGTAAAAAAGGATTAATCGATGCTGCTCGTGGTAAAGTGTTTCAAAAATTAGCAAAAGAAATTATGGTAGCAGCTAAAGGTGGTAGTCCTGATCCTGATCAGAATGCAGCCTTACGTTTAGCAGTAGATAAGGCAAAAGCACAAAATATGCCAAAAGAAAATATTAATAAGGCAATTGAGAAAGCAACTGGATCTAATGATGCTGATAACTATGAAAGTGTTAGATATGAAGGTTATGGACACGGTGGAGTTGCGTTTATTGTGGATTGTTTAACTGATAATCGTAATAGAACAGCCTCTCAAGTTCGTAGTGCTTTTACAAAAGCTGGTGGAAATTTAGGTACAGATGGATCTGTTAGTTATATGTTTGAAAGACGTGGATCTATTGTAATTCCGGCTGATTATGATGAAGATACCATGATGATGGTAGCATTAGATGCAGGAGCTTTGGATTTTGAAAAATCTGGAGAGCATTATTTAATTACTACTGATACAGAAAATTTTGCTAATGTTAAGAAAGCTTTAGAAGAAGCTGGAGTACAAGAGTTCTTGGAATGTGAACTTACTTATATTCCTAATATGGAAGTTACACTAGACGAAGAAGGACAAGAAAAAGTTCATAAGTTAGTGGATACTTTGGAAGATTTAGATGATGTACAAGATGTATATTATAATTTAAAAGAAGATTAATTGGGGAGAAAATATATGGATAAAGAAGCAGAATTAAAAAAGATTAATACGGAATTGAAAGTTTATGTTAATGAGGCTTCTTTTATTTCTTCTCATTGTCGAAATAAGTTGATTCGTATGTTAGGACAGAGTTTTGATATTGATTTACCAATTGAAAACTTTAAAAATATTGATGTTACTTTATATGAAAATGGCAATATTGAAATGAGAGATGAAATTTATAAGAGGGAGACTGAGCTTTCTTTTGATGAAGTTATAGAACGTTATCATTCTTTTCAAGAAAAAGCTGATAACTTATTAAAAAGACATAATGGTAAAGCATTTCCTAATAATGATAAAAATAATATTATTAATTTATTTATTGTATTGTTATTAACTACAATTTTCATTGCTTTAATCCTTTATGCTGTTCGAGCTTTTTTCTCTGGAAATTTTATTAATTCTCTTTGGTTATTATTGGTTGTTTTCTCTTGGCTTGTTCCTAGTGTTAGGGATCGCTTTTCACAAGCTTATTATTATATTAGAAGAAAATTAAAAAAATAAGCAACAACAAATGGTTGTTGTTTTTTGTTCGATTGATTGATTTTTGCTTTTGTTATATAATTAGTGTTGGAGTTGAAGAATATGTATGATTATATTAAAGGAACTATAGCAGAGTTAAAATATAATTCTATTGTTATAGATAATAATGGGATTGGGTATTTAGTTTATGTACCAAATCCTTATGCATTTGAAGTTGGTAAGGAATATAAAGTTTTTGTATATCAACAAGTAAAAGAAGATGAACATGCTTTATTTGGTTTTAAGACAAGACAAGAAAAAGAGTTGTTTTTGAAACTTATTAGTGTTAAAGGATTGGGATGCCGTATGGCTCTTCCTATTCTTGCTGTTGGATCTATTGATGGTATTATGGATGCTATTGAGAGAGAAAACATTTTATATTTAAAGAAATTTCCTAAAATTGGTGAAAAGTTGGCTAGACAAATTATTTTGGATTTGAAAGGTAAACTTGAGTTTATTGGTACTGGAATTACTGATGATGTTGTTGAAAATGAAGAAGAATTAACAGAAGCTTTGATGGCTTTAGGATATAAAGATAAGGAAATTAAGAAGGTTATTTCTCAAGTAGATGGTAGTCAGTCAATTGAAAATCAAATTAAGGAAGCTTTGCGTTTGTTATTACGTTAGTTTTGTAGAGAGGAGATATTATTATGCAAGAGGAAAGTGTTGTTACAAATTATCGTTTAGATGATGATCAGTTAATGGATAATACTATTCGTCCTGAGAGTATCGAAGAATATATTGGACAAGAAGATGTTAAAGAGAATATTCGTATTTTTGTAGAAGCAGCTAAGATGAGAAATGAGCCTTTGGATCATGTTTTGCTATATGGTCCTCCAGGACTTGGAAAGACTACTCTTGCTTTTATTATTGCTCATGAACTTGGGACTAATATTAAAACAGCTAGTGGGCCAAGTATTGAAAAAAGTGGGGATTTAGCAGCTATTCTTTCTTCTTTGGAACCAGGTGATGTTTTGTTTATTGATGAAATTCATCGTATGCCAAGATATATTGAAGAAATTTTATATCCAGCAATGGAAGATTTTTCTTTGGATATTATTGTTGGAAGTGAAGGGAATAGTCGTAATATTAAAATTGATTTGCCACCTTTTACTTTAGTAGGTGCAACTACTCGTGCAGGAGATTTATCAGCACCACTTAGAGATCGTTTTGGTATTGTTTCTAAATTACAATTTTATACGGTAGAAGAATTAACGGAAATAGTTAAAAGAACAGCTAGAGTACTTGGTGTTGAAATTGATGAAGAGGCAGCAGTGGAACTTGCTAAAAGAAGTCGAGGTACACCAAGAATTGCTAATCGTTTATTTAAACGTGTTAGAGATTTTGCTTTGGTAAAAGGAAATGGAAAAGTTGATTTAGCAATTACGAAAGATGCTTTGGAACGTTTAAAAGTTGATAAGATGGGATTAGATAATACGGACCATGAATTATTACTTGCTATTATTGAAAAATTTGGTGGAGGTCCCGTTGGAGTTGAAGCTTTGAGTAGTTCGATTGGAGAAGAAGTTACTACGATTGAAGATGTCTATGAACCATATTTGTTACAAACGGGATTGTTAAAAAGAACAAGTCGTGGTAGAATAGCAACCGATAAAGCTTATGAGGTATTGGGTATTGAAAAGCAATAGTAGGTGATAGTATGAGAGGCTATATATTTTCTGATTGTCAAAATATTAGTGATGTTAGAGGAGTAATAGAAAGTAAGAGTAAATATTTATTAGCATTTGATACTAATCAATTAAAATATCATTTTTCTTCTTTGAATCATCTTGATTCTGAAAAAGAAGGAAAGTTTATGAATATTGTTCATCGTATAGATCATTTGTTTTCTCCATATGGTTCAAATATGAAGACTACACAAAAGATTAGTTCTATATTGATGGCTGCAACTTATTATCAAGATTGTTATCCTTATATTCAGGAATATACTGATGATGAAGTGGCTTTACTTTCTTATTTTACATACTTGGGTAGTTATGAAGATAGTTTAGAAAATATTAAAAGGTATTCTAGAGATGTACTTTCTACTATTATTGCTAGAGAACCTAATTTCTTTTCCCAATTTGAATTGTTAGATTTGTATGAATTGTCATTAATGGATGGACAAGATAGGGAAGAAGTTTTAGAAAGATTAAAGACGGAAGATGTAGATAAGTTATTATATGAGTCTTATCGGAAACAAGATGAGTTTATGAATAAGCATTATTATATTTAATATATTTGAAAGAAGTTGATGTAGATGACAGTTGAAGAATTTGATTATGATTTACCAGAAGAATTAATTGCTCAAACACCTTTAAAGAAACGTGATGAGTCTAGACTTATGGTGTTAGATAAGAAAACTGGTGAAATAGAGCATAGACATTTTAGAGATATTATTTCTTATTTGGAACCAGGAGATACTTTAGTATTAAATGATACTAAAGTTCTTCCTGCTAGACTTTATGGTGAAAAGGAAGATACGAAAGCTGCTATTGAAGTATTGTTATTAAAGAATACAGAAGGTGATACTTGGGAGTGTTTGGTTAAGCCTGCTCGTCGTATTAAAGAGGGAACTGTTGTTGTATTTGGAAATGGTAAATTGAAAGCTAAGTGTGTTTTTGTTGGCGAAGAAGGAATTCGTCATTTTACTTTTTCTTATGATGGTATTTTTATGGAGGTTTTGGAAGAACTTGGTACGATGCCTCTTCCTCCTTATATTCATGAGCAATTAGCAGATCAGTCTCGTTATCAAACTGTTTATGCTAGAGAAGTTGGTAGTGCTGCAGCTCCTACTGCGGGACTTCATTTTACAAAAGAATTATTAAAAGAAATTGAAGATAAGGGTGTAAATATAGCTTATATTACTTTACATGTTGGCCTTGGTACTTTTCGTCCTGTTAGTGTGGATAAAGTTGAAGAACATAAAATGCATAGTGAATATTATCATATGACAAAAGAAGTTGCTGATTTGTTAACAGAGACCAAAAGGAAGGGTAAAAGAATTATTAGTGTTGGTACTACTAGTACTAGAACTTTAGAGACGATTATGAGTTTATATGGAGAATTTCGTGAGTGTAGTGGCTGGACTGATATTTTTATTTATCCAGGATATCAATTTAAAGCAATTGACTGTTTAATTACGAATTTTCACTTACCTAAATCCACATTAGTGATGTTAGTATCAGCTCTTGCAGGAAAAGATCATATTTTACATGCTTATCGTGTTGCAGTAAAAGAGAAATATCGATTCTTTTCTTTTGGAGATGCTATGTTTATTAAGTAGGTGATTTTGTGAATCAACAAATACTAGATATTTTTTATCAAAATATTCTTCCTCAAGCTAGTAGTAAACATATGGTTTCGATCGATGGTTTTTTATTTGATGCTTCTTTTTGCTTATCTAATCAAATGGAAAATATTCATGATGACAATATTCCTGTTATTCAAATTCATAATCAAGAACGTTTTGATATGGCGTTAATTCAATATACAAGAGAAATGCTTTCTTTTTTAGAGGAACATCCAGAGTTACAAAAATATGATTATGTTTATTTTGAGGGAAACTAGGAGTCTATAATAGCAGCTTCTGTTTTGAATGTTTGGTTTAATGCAACGGAAGAGGATTTTCGGAATCCAGAAGAGTTTTTAGAGCAGAGGAGTCGTTTTCTTGTTAATCCAATTTTTAAACAAGAATGTTATCAAAAGCATGTAGGAAAGGTGATTGATTCTAAAGTCCCTCATCATTTTGAGTGGAATGTTGATGTTTGGAATCCATCAGGTAATGAAACGCCGTATGTTTTTCGTAGTAAAATGTGTACGGAAGATGGAGATTTTCTTCTTTTACCTAATATTGGTTTTGGCTTGGATGAGAATAAAGCATATGTTTATGTGATTCATCATGGAAAAATTGGTAGAGAGCTATCTCCAGGAGGCAGAAAATTAAATCGAATTTTATATCAAACCAATCAAGATGTTTATGATGATTATCCTGATGAAAATATTAAGGATGTTTCTGTTTCTAGTATTGTTGCTTTAACTTTGTTTACTTCTTTTTTACAAGATGTTTCTTGTGATGAGATGATTGTAAAAGGAAATTTTCCAATTCGGAATATGGCAAAAATGAATAATAGTAGAGTCTCTTTTGAAGAGTTTTCTAGAATTTGTAATAATACTATTAATAAGTATTATAGAAACTTTAGAAGAGTTGCTTATCATTTTCCAGAATTAGAAATTGTGAGTTATCCTTATGAAATAGATAATTCTATGCATATTTTGGTTCCACCTTCTTTTTCTAATTCACAAGATGATTATATTCATCAGGTTTATGATAGTGCAAATAAAGTTTCTGTATCTAAGCTTAAATTATAAATTTATTTCAAATTGCGATTGCAAAAAGTATAGGTGTATGTTATAATTGTAAACGTCTAAGCGATGATCCGCTTTTCGATTGGAATATGATCATTTGTGAAATATATATTTAGAGAGGAGAACTTATATGAACATTATTGACAAAATTAATCAAAAGCAACTTAATCCTAACGTTCCAGAGTTCCGTGTTGGAGATACTGTAAGAGTTGACGTTAAGATTATCGAAGGTAAAAGAGAACGTATCCAAGCTTTCGAAGGTGTTGTTGTTGCTCGTCGTGGTGGAAGTGTTTCTGAAACATTTACAGTACGTAAGATGAGTAGTGGAGTTGGAGTTGAAAGAACTTTCCCAATTCATTCACCAAAAGTTGCAGGTATTACAGTTGTACGTAGAGGTAAAGTAAGACGTGCGAAACTTACATTCCTTAGAGGTATGGTTGGCGGATACCGTATTAAAGAAAGAGGACAACAATAAAATAAGGCCAAGCCTTATTTTTTGTTTATGGTGATATCATGGAAGAAATTGAAAATGTAAAAAAGAAAAATTATTTCAAAGAGTTTTTACCTTATATTTTAATTATCTTATTTGTTATTTTTATCAAGACTTATGTAATGTCACCTATTCGTGTGAATGGCGTTTCTATGAATCCTACTTTAGATGATGAAGATATCATGTTACTTGATGAAGTTAGTTATCGCTTTTCTGATATTCATCGTTTTGATATTGTTGTTGTTCGTATGAATGATGAATATTTAATTAAAAGAGTGATTGGCTTACCAGGAGAAAAAGTACAGTATATTAATGGTGAATTATATATTGATGGTGAATATGTTAAAGAAGATTTTAAACATAAAAAAACTAGTGATTTTTCAGCTACTGTCGGCAAAGGTCAATACTTTGTGATGGGAGATAATCGTACGAACTCTACAGATAGTAGGGTGTTTGGAGCTGTACAACGAGAAAATATTATAGGTAAAACTAGTCTTACCATTTTTCCAATTTCTAGGTTCGGTAGTAAAAATTAAGAGATGTAATTCTCTTTTTTTGTTGTCTATCTTTTTGATTTATGATATAAGAAAATAAAGAGATGATGTTATGATAATTGAATATGAAGATATTTATGAGGAAGATGTTAAAAATTTATTAGTGGAGTTACAAGAACATATTAAGAATCTTGATCAGGAAGGTTATAATATTTTAACAAAGGATTACCGAAATTTATATTTTCAAAAGATGATGGAAGATGTAAGAAAGTGGGAAGGAAAGATATTATTGTATAAGGAGCAAGATAAGATTTTAGGTTTGGTTGCAGGAGTTATTAATAATGAAGAGATTAATACTTATGATTTTAAGGCTCCTAAACGTGGTAGAATTACAGAGTTAGTTGTTTCTAAAGATTCACGTTCTAATGGAATTGGTTCTTCTTTGTTGCAAGCTATGGAATGGTATTTAGATTCTGTTGGTTGTAAAGATGTCTTACTAGGGGTATTTGGTTATAATTCGTCAGCTATTTTTTTTTATAAGAGGAATCATTATCATGTTCGTATGGTAGAAATGATAAAAAATATTTCGTAGGTGATGGTATGCAGTATCAAACATTAGAAAAACAGTTAGGTTTTTGTATTTCTATTTTAGAAAAAAATAAAGAGTTGATGGATGTTTTATCTTTTCTTGAGCAGATGGCTCTTCCTAATTATTATATTGCAGCAGGTGCTGTTTTTCAGACTATTTGGAATTATCAAGATGGTAGAGATTTGAATTATGGAATTAAGGATATTGATGTTATTTATTATGATTCTTCCAATTTAAGTGTAGAGCAAGACTTGGATTATTATCAGAAAATTCAAAGTTATGTAGAAGAAAAAGGATATCCTTATCAAATCGATGTTTCAAATGAAGCAAGGATGCATTTATGGAAAGAAGCAAAAGAAGGAAAAAAAGTTTTACCTTATAAAAATTCGGAAGACGCTATTTGTCGTTGGATTGCAACAGTTCATGCGATAGGGATTACTTTAGAAAATAAACAGTTGCAAGTTTATGCTCCCTATGGACTTTCTGATCTTTTGAGTAGAACTATCCGTCCGATTCAACATGAGGGAAATTCTAGGATGTTATACGAGAAAAAAGCTGAAGGATGGCAGAAGAGATTTTCTCATGTTATCATAATTCCTTGGTAGGTGTTAGTATGAAAGAAAAGTATGAATTTATTCTTACTCCTTTGGAGTTATATCATTTTATGAAAAGTAATTTTTCTTATGGATACTGTACTAAAAATGGTAAAGTTATAAAACCTGATCAGAAGGATTTTTATGAGAAGTTTTATCAGGAATATTCTTTACAAGGAAATGACGAAATTTTAAATTCATTTACTGGTAATTGTTTTGATATGGTTGAATTAGAAAGAAGCTGGTTTCAAAGCCATGGTTATGTTGTAAAGACATATTTTAATATGGTTTGTTTAGATTATGAGAATCCTTATCCAATGCATACTTTTTTGGTATATCAAGATCAAAATAAAAGTTGGAATTGGTTTGAAGTTGCTGATGAAGCTCATGCTGGTATTCATTCTTTTTCTAGTCTTTCGGATTTACTTTCTTATCAATATTCCTGTTACGTTAATGAATTAAAAGATTATGCTATTAATTTTAAGGAATTAGATTCTATTATTGTAAAAGAATATTCTTGTCCTAAGAGTGGAATGTCAATAGAAGAGTTTTTATCGTTTGTTTTAGAAAAGGAGTAATAATATATGGAAAAGTTTTGTATGGTAGAAGTTGCATTTGGTAGCAAAGAAGAAGCAGAAAAAGTTATTTCTAGTCTTTTGGATAAAAAATTAGTTGCTAGCTGCCAAATGATAGAAAGCCAAAGTTATTGGAATTGGGAGAATAGTAGAGAATCAGGTTGCGAATATTTATTATTTTTAAAGACAAAGAATACTTTATTATCAGAAATTTATAAAGAAATACGCGCAATTCATAGTTATGAATGCTTTGAGTTTGCTGTTTTTCCATTTGATAGTTATAGTAAGGGGTATTTAACATGGATTCAAAAAGAAGTAAAGTAATTGGAGATAGTGTTGAGCTTTGTTATTATGTTATGGAGCATGCTAAACATGTTCATATTTGTAAGAGAAAAGTAGATGAGTTTGCGAAAGAGATAGAGTTATCAGATCATACCTTTTGGTTAAGTAGTAATCCCTATCAATTGTTTTCATTGCCTATTTCAGATATTATTCACTTTTTGTTGTTATTTGAATCTATTGATTATTCATTTTGGGGTAATCCTAAGTGGACAGTGATAACTGATGAAGGCCCTAAAGATGGTAGTGATGCCTTGTTATATGTTTTGTTGAAATATGTAAAACAACATTCTATTTCTGAATTGTATCAAATTTCATTTTCTGATTTTAAAACTTTGTTACAAGGAAATGTTGAAATTCCTTTTTTAAAGGAACGGTATGACACTATTCATGAAATTTCTTCTATTGTAAAGAAAAAGATGAATGGCGATTTTTATCAATGTATTAAGAATATGACTTTAGATACAGAGTTGTTGGATTATATTGTTAAAAATTTTCCTAGCTTTTGTGATGTAAGGACTTATTTAGGAAAAACAATACCATTTTATAAATTGGCTCAACTTTTAACTTCTGATATTTTACAATTAAGATATTTATTAGAACATATTTCGATTGATTATTCTCATTTAATTGGATGTGCGGATTACAAGATTCCACAAATTCAAAGGGCTCTTGGTTTGGTACAATATGATGAGACTTTAGCTGGGTTAGTGGATTCTAAACAAGAATTAGAAGAAAATTCTAATTATGAAATAGAAATTCGAGCTAGTATGATTGTGGTAATAGACATGATTCAAAAGAAAAAACCTAATGTTTGTGCCATGGATATCAATGATTATTTCTTTTTATCATCTAAGAAATTAAAGAATATGAAGCCTTATCATTTATGTCGAAATAGAAACTATTAGGTTTCCTATTATTTGACAGTTATTTTGTATCATGTTATAATATTTATGTTTTATGAGGAGGGCTTGTCTAAATGAAAAGAATTATAACGTTAACAACACGTGATTTAAAAGCTAGTAAGAAAAATGGTGGATGTGGAGAATGTCAAACGTCATGTCAATCAGCTTGTAAAACATCATGTGGTGTAGCAAACCAAAAATGTGAAAAAGTGAATCAATAATGACTGATACCGGCATTTTAGAATGTCGGTATTTTATTTTTTAAAGGAGTAGTGAAATGATACATCAATATAAATTAAATGGATTTAATATTGTACTGGATACTTATAGTGGTAGTGTACATTGTGTAGATGATTTAAGTTATGATATTATTGCGTTATATAATGAGAAAAAGAGTAAAGATGAAATAAAGTCTCTTATGTTAGAAAAGTATAAAGAAGAAGGTATTACGGAAAAAGATATTGAAGATACTTTTTCTGAAATTGATCAGTTGATTGATAGTGGTCAGTTATTTACAGAAGATGTTTTTAGAAATGCTAATTTAGATTTAAAAAAGAGAGACTCTGTTATTAAAGCTATGTGTTTGCATGTTGCTCATACTTGTAATTTGAACTGTGAATATTGTTTTGCTGGACAAGGAAAATATCATGGTGAAGATGCTATTATGAGCTTTGAAGTTGGTAAGAAGGCATTAGACTTTTTAGTAGAACACTCTGGAACTAGAAAAAATTTGGAAGTTGACTTTTTTGGTGGAGAACCTTTAGTTAATTTTGATGTAGTTAAACAATTGGTGGCATACGCTAGAAGTATTGAGAAGGAAAAAGATAAACATTTTCGTTTTACATTAACGACGAATGGTGTTTTATTAAATGATGAAGTCATTGATTTTTTAAATAAAGAAATGAACAATGTTGTATTAAGTCTAGATGGTAGAAAAGAAATTAATGATGCCAAGAGAAAACGTTTAGATGGTAAGGGTAGCTATGATATTATCGTTCCTCATTTTCAAAACTTTGTTAAGAAACGTGGAGATAAAGAATATTATATGAGAGGTACTTTTACTAGAAATAATTTAGATTTTACGAATGATATTTTTCATATGTTAGATTTAGGATTTACAGAATTATCTATGGAACCAGTTGTTTCTAAACCAGGTACAGATTATGCTTTAAGAGAAGAAGATTTAGATACCATTTATGAACAGTATGAAATTTTAGCAAAAGAAATGATTAAGAGAAGAAGAGAAGGGAGACCTTTTACTTTCTATCATTATATGATTGATTTAACAGGTGGACCTTGTATTTATAAGAGAATTACTGGTTGTGGTTCTGGTACAGAGTATTTAGCTGTTACTCCAAATGGAGATTTTTATCCTTGTCATCAATTTGTTGGTGATAAGAAGTTTTTAATGGGTAATGTTTATGAAGGAATTACTAATACAAAATTAAGAGATGAGTTTAAATTATGCAATGTATATTCTAGAAAAGAGTGTGAAAACTGTTGGGCTAAACTTTATTGTAGTGGTGGATGTAGTGCTAATAGTTATCATACGACTGGAAGTATTAATGGCGTTTATGAATATGGTTGCAAATTATTTAGAAAGCGAATTGAATGTGCCATTATGGTAAAGATAGCGGAAGCAATGGACCAAGCAGAGGAAGAAGTTGCATGAAGTTAGATGAAAAATTAAAGAAATATAGTAGGGATGGGTATTTACCTATGCATATGCCTGGTCATAAGAGAAACATAGAACTTTTAGGTCATGAATTACCGTATGATAAAGATATTACAGAAATTTATGATTTTGATGATTTGCATCATCCAGAAGGTGTTTTAAAAGAAGTTCAAGATCAAGCACAACGAATTTATCAATCTGGTCATAGTTTCTTATTGGTTAATGGTAGTACTTGTGGAATTTTAGCTGGTATTCGTAGTGCTGTTTCTTTTGGTGATCAAGTGTTGGTTGCAAGAGGTTGCCATAAGTCTGTTTATCATGCAATTGAATTGAATCATTTAGATCCTGTTTATTTACAACCTCATATTGATTCTTATGGAATTGATCGAGGCGTTTTGTTAGAAGATATAGTAGATGCATTGAATGAAAATCCAAATATTCGATTGATTATTTTGACTTCTCCTACGTATGAAGGGGTCATTAGTCCTATTTCTGATATTGTGAAGGTGGCGCATGAGAAAGGAATACCGGTATTAGTAGATGAAGCGCACGGGGCACATCTTTCTTTTATGAAAGAGTTATGTTCATATGAGGCTTTAAAGAGTGGAGCGGATATTGTGATTCAAAGTTTACATAAAACATTACCTGCTTTGACACAAACTGCTTTATTACACATTCAAGGAAATTTGGTAAAACAAGAAGAAGTTGCTAGAGAACTTTCTATTTTTGAAACGAGTAGTCCGTCTTATATTTTAATGGATTCTATTTCTTGTTGTTTGGATTTGATTGAAGAAAAAGGAAAAAATTTATTTTCTCAGTATGAAGAAAACTTAGCGTGGTTTTATGAGAAAACTAAAAGTTTTCGACATTTAAAAGTTTTTGGTAGAAAAATAGATTCTTCTGTTATTTATGATTATGGAAAGATTGTCATTCTTACAAAAGATACCAATCTTTCTGGTCGTGAGCTTTCTCAGATTTTGAGAGAAAACTATCAAATAGAAGTAGAGATGAGTTCTATTTATTATGTGATTGCGATGAGTAGTATTTGTGATACAAAAGAAAGTTTTGAAAGATTATTTTATGCTTTACAAGAGATTGATTCTACTCTTTATGATTGTTCTAATAAAAGCATGGATTATTTTTCTTCTTTACCAAGGAAGAAAATGAATATTGCGGATGCCGTTGATAATGAAAGTGGAGATTATTCTAATATTAAGGATGTCAAAGACTTTGTTAGTCAAGAATATTTGTGGGTATATCCTCCTGGTGTTCCGTTTGTAGTGCCTGGAGAAGTAATTGATCAGAAGATTATTTATCAGTTGCAAGAGTATCAGAAAGTAGGTATTGAAATACGTTCTACTTATGATAAGTTTCCTGATGTTAAAGTTATCAACAACAAATAAATTATGGGAGGTTTTTATGATAATAGATGGAAAAAAGATAGAAATTGGTTCTGTTTTTATTGCAGATTCTGTTTATACTGTTCAAGGGAAAAAAGTAAATACTAATCAGATTACTATTGTATCTAAGGATAAGAAGTATGAGTTTATCTTTTGGACATTAGTTCACTATAATGATTTTAATTCTTTGAAGTTAAATGAAAAAGTAGATATTACTGAAAAAGTAGATTATTATGATATTGATTTGATTGTTGATGGTACTATTTATCTCAATAATATTGAAAATACTCATATTTATTTTACAAAGTTAGATGAAAATATTTTTCAATTAAATGTTGAAATTATTCATCCTGGAGAGCAGTCTATTTTAAAAGGAAAGAAGAATGTTAATATTTCTAAATTTGAAGTGGAAACAATTATTGACTTTACGAAAGTGGTTTAATTTTATGGCAGAGTATATTTTGCTTTTCATTTAAATAAACATGGTATAATGAGTTTGATTTATATTAGAAAGGAATTTTGTAATGAAAGGAATTATTTTTGATTTGGATGGTACTTTATGGGAAGTTATTGAAAGTTCTTTTAAAAGTGCTAATACCGTTGCGAAAAAGTATAATTTACCAGAAGTAAGTAGGGATACTATCTGCCGTGTGTTTGGTTTAAATAAATCTGATTCTGCTAAACTATATTTTCCTAGTGTTCCCTTAAATATTGGTTTAAAATTGATGGATGAAGAGGTGGCTGTAAATATAGATAATTTGAGTCATTATGGTGGAAATGTTTATAAAAATTTAGAGATGACTCTAAAAAAACTACAAAATCAATATGAATTTTATATTGTTAGTAATACAGCTGAGGTGGGATATATAGAAGCTTTCCTTGAAACATCAAAGTTAAAGAAGTATTTTAAAGATTGGATGGCGGCTGGTGATTTGCATATTTCTAAAGGTGAAGCAATTAAAAAGATTATACATGATTATCATTTAAGTGCTGCTATTTATGTTGGTGATACAGAGAAGGATTTAGAGGCTGCTAATGTAGCTCATATTCCTTTTGTGCAGGCTAGATATGGGTTTGGGAAAAATTTAAACACTAAATATTGTATTAATGATATTTCAGAATTACCTGATTTGATTTGTAACAATGAAATTATTGGTGATGTAGATGAAGTGTGAGTAGAATTATTTGATTATTCAAAAAATTCAAGAAATAGCTTTTCATTTGTAGAGTAGATGTTATCTACTTTTTCTTTTGCCTAAAAAATATGTTATAATAAAGACGATTTAGGAGGGAGTATCTTATGATAAATAGAATTTTAATGGAGCTATATGATGATTATGAAAAAAATAATAATATAGAAAGTTTAATAGAGTTTACGAATAAAACGTTTCCAAAAGATGGAACAGATAAACTCTTTATTGGATGTGTTGTAATATTATTTACTAGAGCAGGTGGATTAAAACCTAGATATGATGTTACTAGAGAAAATTTATATTCTATTGTTTTAGCTGCTAAAGAAAAAATTGGAAATACTAATTTGTTAGCTTTTTATTTAGATAGAATTAATACAAAGAAAGATGTCGTTAAATATTTCAAAGATGTTATTGATGATGAAAATATTGAAAAATATGCGGATTTAATTCTTGAATATTTAGATCATTTTAAACCTAGATTTGTTGAAAACTTGAAAAAACAAGATAAAAAGATTGCGGAGTATATTGAGAGTAAAAATAAAATAAATTAGATTGTATCAATCTTCTTTAAATTTGTTATTGTAAAAAGAATTTAATAATTATATTTATTAGATGAAATATGATTTGTAATTTGTAAAGGCGGTGTGTAATGAGAAAGGGCTTAGAAATATTATTAAATACATATTGGAATAGTAGTGGTTGATGCAATATATAGAGATGAAACTTTATGGCTTACTCAAAAAGGGATGGCTAAAGTATTTGATATTGACAGAACTGTCATAACAAAACATATTTACTGATGGAGAATTGAATAAAAATTCAGTATGTGCAAAATTTGCACATACTGCGGAAGATGGAAAAACATACAAAACAGATTTTTATAATTTAGATGCAATTATTTCTGTTGGTTATCGAGTAAACTCTAAGAAAGCAACTGAATTTAGAATATGGGCCACTAAAGTATTAAAAGAATATATAACAAAGGGATTTGCTTTAAATGATGAGAGGTTTATTAGAGGAAATAAATATGATGCTAAATATTTTGATGAGTTATTAGAACGAATTAAAACTATTAGAGTAAGTGAAAGAATGGCATATCAAAAAATTACGGACTTATTTATAGCAACCTCTACAGATTATAATCCTAAATCAAAAGAAGCTTATACATTTTTTTGAATTGTTCAAAACAAACTTCATTATGCTATCTCTGGTCATACTGCAGCAGAACTTATTTATAATAGAGCAGAGCGAATGCTAATAAAAAACATATGGGTCTCACTAATTGGAAAAACTCACCTGATGGATTAATATACAAGTATGATGTAGTAATTGCTAAAAATTATTTGACTGAAGAAGAATTAACTAAATTAAATGATTTGACAAATATGTTTTTAGTATTTGCTGAGGATGAAGCTAAAGAAAGACATGTTATGACTATGCAGGATTGGATTAATGCTACAGATGATTTGTTAAAATTTAGGAGAAAAAATGTATTAAAAAATAGTGGTGGTATTTCTCATAAACAGGCAGTAGAAAAAGCAGAAAGTGAATATGAAAAGTATAGAGTTATACAAGATCAAGAATATATTTCTACAATGGATGAATTTTATAATAAATACTTAGAAGAAAGTAAAATTTGTAATGGAGATAAGTAGTAGTCAAATGATTTAATTGGTGTTTATGATTCGATTAAACGGTTACTTGAAAAGGAGGGAAAATTATATGGATATTAGAAATAAATTTATAAAAGATTTTCCTATTCCAAAAGGAAATAAAGATAATCCATATATTATATTGTTTGATGGCTATACTGGTATGGGTAAAAGTACTGTGGCTAAAGTAATTGCTAAAAAAGATAATTCCGTAATATTAAATAATGATCAAGTTAGAGATTGGCTAAATGATTATCATGATTCTACTAATTTAAAAAGTGATTTGCAGAAATATCGTTTAGAATTATTATTAAAAAATAATAATAGTTGTATTTTTGATAGTTGCTTTTGTCATAATTGGAAAGAAAAAATAAAGTATTATAATAAATTAGGGTATAAGTATTATATAATTAGATTAGAGTGTAGCGAATTGATTGTTAAAGAGAGATTATCATCTCGAGTAAAGGATGGTGCAAATTATTCTATTGCGAATTTTAATGACTATCTATGGATGAAGGAAAATGTTCCTCGTGTAGATGATAACTTAGTAGATTATACCATTAATACTGAAACAAATATTGAAGAACAAGTGGATGATTTTATAAATCATTATAATTTAAAATGAGGAAGTGATAAAAATGGATAATAAAGAGAAAAGTTTGGCATCACAGCGTATCGGGTGGTTGAAAGGAAATAGTTCGAATATTTAAAAAAGCCTTATAGAATAAGGGATTTCTCCTAAATAAAAAGTTCCATTTTTTAACTATTTTATACTAAAAATATATATTTTATTAAAAAGCGTACGAAAAATGCGCTTTTTTTGATGCTTTTTATTTGGGTGGATGGGATGGGTCGAACATTATGAGGAAGGAGGTGAAATAATGCCAAAATGTGAAGTTATTGCTATTGCTAATCAGAAAGGAGGAGTAGGAAAAACAACAACGACTTTTAGTCTTGGTGTTGCATTAGCAAAAGCTGGAAAGAGAGTATTGTTGGTAGATGCTGATCCACAAGGTGACTTAACTACTTATATGGGATGGCATAATATTGATGAGATACCTGTAACGTTAGCAACTTTAATGGAAAGGACTGTAGTTGATAAAGAAATCAATGCTGAAGAATCAATACTGCATCATGCGGAAGGATTAGATTTGATACCATCAAATTTAGATTTATCTTCGATGGAAGTTAGTTTAGTTAATGCTATGAGCCGTGAGTATTCAATGAAAAATGCAATTAGTTCCCTGAAAAATAAATATAACTATATTTTAATTGATTGCATGCCTTCACTAGGAATGATTACAATTAATGCACTTGCTTGTTCAGATAAGGTTATAATATCAGTACAATCTCAATTTTTAGCAACTAAAGGAATGGGACACTTGTTACAAACTGTTCTTAAAGTTAGAAAACAAATTAATCCTAATCTTAAAGTTGGTGGTATTTTACTTACATTAGTTGATGAAAGAACTAATTTAGCTAAAAACATTAGAAAAGAATTAAGCGAAACTTACGGGAATGTTTTTAAATTATTTGATACTCCAATTCCTAGAGCTATTAAAGTGGCGGAATCAACATCACAGGGAGAAAGTATTTTCTCTTATGATAAAAATAGCAAGGTATCAACAGCTTATAATAATTTTGCACTTGAGGTATTAAAAGATGGAGAAAAAGAGTTACATCGATCAACCAACATTCAAACTAGATGACTTTTTTACTACACAAGCTCAACGAGATGAAGAAAAGAAAGAAAAGATAGAAATAATTGATTTGAAATTGATTGATGAATTTCCAAATCATCCCTTTAAAGTTAGGGAAAATGAAGATTTAATAAAACTTCAAGAAAGTATTAAATTAAATGGCGTTTTAGAACCAATCATTGTAAGAAAAAAAGATGACAGATATGAAATTGTATCTGGTCATAGAAGAAAAAAGCATCTGAACTTGTAGGGAAAACAGATATTTCTTGTATTATCAGAAATATGACAGATGATGAAAAAAGAGGAAAGTTTTTATGTGAACTTCGAAAAAGGAAGAAATTAACTCAACAGGAATTAGGTGAGCTAGTTCATTATACTGATAAAAATATTTCAAAATGGGAACGTGGTGTTTCATTTCCTAACAATCTGAATGTTTTACAAGATTTAGCAGAAATATTTGATGTTAGTATAGAAGAATTAATGTATGGAGAGTATAAAACAAATAAAAACGAAAGTGAAATCAGGCAGAATTTTGTATCAAAATACACAAATAACTATAACACTTATAAAAAAAAATTTTCATTATTTTAATATCATTTTATTGTTATGGGTTTTATCATCTGTTATTATTTCCGGAAAAATATTAACTGGAAAGTTTTCAATGTTTTCTTTTACTTCACAAAATGTTTCAAATCCTTTTTTGCTATTATAATCGCCAAAGAGTCCTGAGCCACAATAGTTAAATTGAAGGACAAATGAGATAACACATAAAATTATAAACGAAAGAATGGTAATTGTAATTTTTTTCCACAGTTTCATTTTAAGTAGAGCAAATATAATTAGGACTATTATTAAATAAAATGATATACCTGTATAGTTTTCAAAACCAATGAAATCATTATAATATATCGATTCAAGTATTTTTATATCAAAGCGGAAATAGCTAATTATAAATGATATTAGAAATGAGCCGATTAAAGATAGGGGAAGGGCAGTAGCATTTTTGACTTTGGGAAAATACTGTTTGATTATAACCATAGTAAATGCGAATAAATATAGACCAATAAAAATAAACATAGATACACCTCTCAATGCTTATTTTAGCATATTTTATTTTAATTTAAAAGGTCCGGGTCATTTATGTTTGTTTCTTTAGGGAAAACTGTAAAATTTTCATCCAAATCTAGGGTTGGCAGAAGAACATCATCTAAATTTAAACCTTTTACTTTTAGTTCATGAAAGAGCCACTTTTTATCTTTGTGGGCAGCTTCTAAGGCTTCATGCATAACTATTCCATCGACGATTAAATTTGAACACAGGCCAGATCTTTGTTTTTGAATTTTTAAATCTTTATTAGTTGGTGTTTGATAATCAGGTTTGGCCATAAAGCTTACTTTTCCATTGGCTTCCATAACGGCATAGTCGATTTCGGAGATATCAAAATAACCGCTACTTCGCGCTCCTTCTAATAAATCGTTGATATCAAATCGGTTTTTTTGTAAGTTTTTATATAATATTTTTCCTTTTTTGATAAGTAATGTCGGCTTGCCAATAAAGAACTGTCTTATCTTTAAGTTTTTCATGGTTATTAGATTTACTAGATAAGCAACTATTCCGAAGATGACGACGGCAACAATTCCATGAAGATATTCTGATTCAAGGTTCAGGGCAAGTTCAGCGGCAAAATTACCGATTGAAATGCCGATGACATAGTCAAAGAGACTGAACTGGGATACTTGTTTTTTTCCAATCATTTTGGTTACTAAAAATAGGGTTACTAAGGAAACTAAGCTTCTTAAGATAACATCTAATAGTTCCATCATTTCTTTTTCCATAAGGATTACTATTTTTATTGTTTATAGTTATTGGAATGATATCTATATATTTTAAATTCCTTAAGGATTGAGCTTGAAGAAAATAAAAAAAATACTAATGATATAAATATTAATTGGATTGAACATTTTAAGAAAGCTAAAAATGTAAATACTTTGAGTAGAACAATTATTGATGAATTTATTGATAATATCTTGATTGATCAAAATGGTGGTATCAATATAATTTTTAAATATAAAAACGAGTATAATGATGCTTTAAAATTTCTCGATTCATATAATGTATGATATAATGTTAAGCAAATAAATATTATATTAAAAATTGTGATGTACGTTTTAAAATTTAATATGTATTTTTAGAAAAGGAGAAATGAAAAATGGCTAATAATAAAAAGTTCGACAATTCACCTATCAACTGCTTGATACCAATTTATTTAACCCCTTTGAAAAAGCTTTATAAATAAAGGGTTTGCGAGCATCGAGATCTTGCACGTTTTTTAAAAAAGCAACAAAAAATGAGCAAAAATAGTTATTTTTATTCAAAAATGGGGTATTTTTTTTAGTTGATACCGTATGGTAAACCCCCATAATACTTCGGAAGAAAATAGATAGATAAATAGTAATTTGAAAGTGAGATAGTTATGAAAAAAATATTTGAAAAGCACGAAACATTATTTTGTATATTGTTAATAGTATTCTATATAATAGTAAATTCATATTGCATACAAAATTTTGGAATAGAAGATTATAGAAGTACAATCATAAATACAATATTTTCGTTAGTGTTAATTTTTGTGATAGTAAAACTAAAAAGAGTTTCTTATTATGGACTAGCAAAAGTAAGCAATTTAAAAAGATATTTATATTTTATACCATTATTATTGATTATATCAGTTAATCTATGGAATGGTATTAACATCAATAATACACCAAACGAAATAATATTTTATATTTTAACAATGATTAATGTTGGCTTTTTAGAAGAAGTTATCTTTAGAGGTTTTTTATTTAAAATGATGGAAAAAGACAATGTTAACAGAGCGATAATTATAAGTGCCTTTACTTTTGGTATAGGTCATATTATTAATTTGTTAAATGGTGCGAATTTAATTCCAACTTTAATGCAAGTATGTTATGCAATTTCAGTAGGGTATTTATTTGTTATAATATTTTATAAAAGTAAATCTCTTATTCCTTGTATCATAACTCATTGTTTAGTAAATTCGCTTTCTATATTTAATGTTGAAAACACTATATCATTATATGTAGCACCTATATTTTTAACAATAGTACCATTAGTTTATACAATTTATATAAATAAAAGCATAAAAAAACAAGACATATAAATTACAATTTATAGAATAGATTGGAGTAATTTATGAATAAAAAATTGGTAAAAGAATTTTTAATAATAACTTTTGTTATAATGATAATTTTTTGGGGTGGATGTGCTTTAATTAGCCAGTCATTTGATATAACAGTAAACAATATATTTTTAAGAATTATGCACATTATAGGTGGATTTTCACCAACAATTGCCTCTTATATTTCATTAAAAAGAAATGGCAAAGTTAAAAGTTTTAAAGAATGGTTAAAAAAGATATTTGATATAAAACACAATGTTGGTACTTATCTTCTTGTAGTTTTATTTGTGTTGATTTATTATCTACTAGGATGTTTAATAAATGGATTTGAAATTGGTGCTCCTATATTTATGATTCTAGTAATTGCACCAATGATGTTAGTAGGTGGAGGAAATGAAGAAGTAGGATGGAGAATGATATTGCAACCCGAATTGGAAAAGAAGTTCGGATTCAATTTGGCAACTATCTTAACAGGTATTACTTGGTGGCTATGGCATTTTCCAATATTCTTTATAAAAGGAACTGCTAATATAAATATGAATTATTTTCTATTTGGAATAATGTGTTTAACTTTAAGTTATGCTTTGGCAACAATTAGAAAGATATCAAAGGGTGTATTTCCTTGTATATTAACACATTGTTTGATAAATGGTTTATCTGCAATATTTGTATTTAATTTTAGTTTATTAAGTTGTTGTGTAAGTTTAATTGTAACAATAGTAACATCATTGATAATTTTGAATATGAATAAAAGATATACAAGTTAATTACAAATTACAATTTATTGATTAGGAGGATTATATGAAAATAAGACTAGTTATAATAAGTATTATTTCATTGATATTAACTTTTGTATTTGCAGAATTACTTAGTTTATATCATTTTGGTAGTATACCAACTTTGTTAACATCTTTATATTTAATATCTATGTTTGCTATAATAGAGTATCTTTTTATTTCTATTACTTATATTATTAAGAAGATTGTAAAGAAACAAAAAATTGGTGTTAAGAAAATAATAGGTTTATTTTTATTGTTTATAGCATTATTATTCATATTATCATTCTTAATAGTTGTTGATATTGATTGGTTGAACTGGTATGTATATTCAAGTCCATTTTATATAAATGTTATTATAAGAAGTGTGGAGTTTTTGTTACCAGCCATTATACTTATAGTGATTAGTATAGTGTTAATGAAGAAAGGTAATAAAAGGTAAAATAAAATTACAACTTATAAAGTAGATTTATTCTACTTTTTCTTTTGGTTTAAAAGTATGGTATAATTAAATGGATTTGAAGTGAGAAAATGATTATATAGCAAATGAAGTGGAATTTCAGAATAATAATATTCATTTGGTGATACAGATTTATTTAACTCCTTTGTGCAATTCCCATAAATATAAAAAATGAAATAACTTTGTTATAATCATTATATGAGGAGAGTGGTTAAATGAAAAAAGTAGTTTATGTGACTGGTAATTGGTCAAAAATATTAAGTGCAAAACAAATTCTTGAGCCTCTTGGAATAGAAGTTGATAATGTAAAAATGGAAACAACAGAAATTCAGGCAGATACAGTAGAAGAGGTTGCAATGCATTCAGCAAAAGAAGCCAGTGAAAAATTAAAATGTACGGTATTAAAAAATGACACAGGATTATATGTTGATGCTTTAGGTGGGTTCCCTGGACCTTATACTCATTATGTTGACGAAAAACTTGGTGAAGACGGACTTTTAAAGCTTTTAGAAAATGTAGATAATAGAAATGCTTGTTTTATAGAAGCTTTTGCATATTGTGAATATGGAAAAGATCCGATTGTATTTAAATCTATAACAAAAGGAAAAATTGCAACAGAAAAATCTGGTAAATACGGTTGGAGTTGGGATTTTATATTTATTCCAAATGGATATGATAAAACAATGGGTAATTATCCTGATGAAGAAAGATGTTTGGTTTGGAATACTGATGCATATCACGAACTTGCTGAATTTTTAAAGAATAAGATAGGTTAATAAATATGGAAGAAAAAGGATTTCAAAAGAATAATATTCATTGGTATCCTGGTCATATGGCTA
>ENA-ORPF01000707-ORPF01000707.1-human-gut-metagenome-genome-assembly--contig:-NODE-707-length-31682-cov-8.504253_pt1 | contig 31682 bp, 23 predicted proteins | sample MGYA00242140_ERZ509070 | MGnify/ENA primary metagenome ERZ509070 (study PRJEB26280, sample SAMEA2338713) | human gut metagenome | biome: human gut; feature: human-associated habitat; material: faeces... | reverse complement strand
GTTGCATCTGAACTTTTAAGTCATCAATGCTTTTGTCACGCTTGGAAATTTCATAGCGTAAACTTTCGTTGGCTTGTTCCATGGCGAGTCAACGTAACAACCTGAGGGATTTTGTATTTAAGCATATAATTTAGCAAGTCTATATAAGGAAAAAGTTTCCCCCTTGCCGTTCTATCAACGGATTTATAACAAGGTTACTTCGGGTCAACGTAACAATCTGAGGGATTTTATATTTAAGCATATAATTTAGCAAGTCTATATAAGAAAAAAGCTCTATCTCTTACTCCTCTGAACTGTGCTCTAAATGCTTTGATTTTAGCATTGAATGACTCAGCTTCGGCATTGGTTGCCCTCCTTTCAAAGAAATTGATTATATCCAGATAATGTGTTTGTATAGAACGTGCGACCCTTCCAAAGGTGAGGAACCCTGATTTATCTACTTCATCATACCACCTTGCCAGCCTTGTCAAAGCAATATCCTTAAACTTACACTGATGATAGATTAAGCCTAACCGCATAGACAGATAATATCCTTTCTTTATATCGGGATATTCCTTGAAAAGAATTTCAGCCCGTATTCTTTGAGACTGAGTCCATAAGGATTCCTTCTTGTAAAGCAGATAAATACTTCTCGCTAACAACTGCTTTCTTGTATCTCCATTAGCGAAAACAGGTGCATGATACATCTTTCCACAGGCCTTTGCATAAGCAATCTGAGTGGACTCTTCATCCAAAGCCTCCCAGCGAGCTTTTACCCGCATCTCCTGCACCGCTTCATAAGCTAACTTCTGTACGTGAAAGCGATCGGTAACACGTTTGGCCGCAGGAAAGCAGATGCGTGCAATCTGCTCCATGTTAGGAGCCATATCCAAAGTAATCTCGCGCACTTGGTAACGGCGGCGACGGGATAGCTTAAGCAGGACAGAAGTGACCGTATGAACGTCCGTACCTTTAATGATGGCAATCATACTACCTTTACCACCGTGAGCTTCTTTATTGGTCAGGACAGTATAGAGTTCCCCACGCGAGAGGGCTACCTCATCAATACAGATACAAGCACCGATATTCTTTTCGAATAGTAGCCAACTCTCTGCATGAACAAGTTGGTCCCAATGGAGATAACCACTTAGATGGTTACGGTATTGACGCTCCAATAAATCCCCGTCAACTCCATATAAAACACCTAAGAGCTTGCAACTGATCGGATAGCTATCAATATAGTTCTTTTAAAAAAGACGCAAAATCCTGCGTCATACGAGTACCTTCAGCCACCATACGCCAGTTACGAGAGATATACTCATTATGCTTCTTTAAGAGCCAGCGACGACGACGAATATTAAGGAAGACCTTCTTGCCACGAAGAGGAAAATCCTGAACAATAACAGGATCATAAAAGCCTTTACTCTCAGTATCCTGATCTGTATACTTCTCAGGAACGATATTTTTCTCCTCAAGATAGATCACAACTTCATTTACGCTTTCCTTCACATCAACAAGATCAAAGTAATCTAAAGTGCCTTCAGGAAGAAGAAGGCGATAACCGTTTAACTCCATAAGCTATGAATTTGGAAACAAAGATAACAATTTATAAATTTACCCCTCAGCTTTTTACATTGACCCAAAGCATTCTTTCGGTGTACTATTCGGTGTACCTGTTTGCCTTCAATGTCAGGTACACCTATTAAGTAAATAATTTATTGTTTATCAGTGTTTTGTGTCTAGACTTGTTGCTCTTGGAAATTTAGTTTTGTGATTAAAAAACAAGTAAGATGGAAAGAACAACATTTTGTCTATTGTTCTACATTCGTAGGACGAAATTGAATCGGAATGGTGAGGCTCCGATAATGATGAGAATTGCAGTGAATGGGGTCTAGGTTGATGCTTCAGTGAAGAAAACAATTCTTCTGGGATTCTGGAGTATGTAGATAAATGGATAGATAAAAAACATTTAAAGACAGGGAATTTTTACTACAGCAAGAAAATATATATAGAAGCTCCTTGACAAGCCCAATCATATTTCATCAAGATTTTAAATTTTGTCAAACTCACGTTATATAAAAGAAATATTCTTTTTTTGTGTCACTTTGTCATTGTTTTATTGAGGTAATTGGGGAGAAGAGTAGAGCTTGATGATCTGATTGAACTTTTGAATATAGCTATGTCATATTTATTATAGTTCCTTGTTGTTTCCTAAAATATTTTGTAAATTTACCTCGACACTAACGTGACGAGGTCTCGATAGCTACATGTCGGGATATTTTTGTTAAGAGTCTGGAAAGAAAGAATGAAACGATAAAACGGATACATAGTATGGCTATTATATTTGACTTGTTTGAGAATTCGGTAAAGGACGGAATTGTCGCTTCAAAGTTGCATGTAAAAAGATGGGGTGACTACCCGCTAAAGTCGGGAAGCGATACACGAAAAATGTACCGTAGTCCTGGTGGATGTGATTGCCGTCATTACAGCCTTGAACGATGAACTTTATGAGAATCTGAGCAACGGGTATGCCGTACATTTGGACAGCATCGGCTATTTCATCTGAGCCTGAAAAGTGCGTCGGACATCAAGCCCAAATATGTGAAAGATGATGATGTACAGGTGAGCAGCATCAAGTTCATATCCGACAAGGACTTGATTGAACGTTTTCAGACTATGTATCTGGAGTGCAAAGTGGATAAGGAAGAGGTGAAGCAGAAATTAGCGGAGTGTTTCAAGACTTATTCTTTCTAGTAACGTCGTGTTTTTTACGGGGCATTGGGTTTAATCCATCGAAGTCAATGTAGGTGATTCGTGAACTGGTGAAGGAAAGGATATTAAAGAATGGGAGACGAAGTGTCCCGATGTATGTGGAAAATTGTTTAGAAAAGTAAGATAAACAGATGGAACGAGTGAAATTTATCGTATTTTAAAACTGGATAAATACATGACTATGGATATAATAGATAAAAGAATATATTCTTGCAATGAAGCAATCTGTAAAAACATAGAGTCATTGCAGGCTAATGAACGAGGTTTGTTGTCTCAGAACATTTTATCGCAATTGCGTAATTTTTTGGAATGTGTTTTTTTGAAGATTTATGTGGCTTCAGGCAATTCATTGATAGAAAATGAGTATCAGAACATAAAAAATGCTATTAAGTTTATTAATACTCTTCAAGGGAAGTATCGTTTCTTGAACCAATTCCATAAATTATTGCAAATATCGGTCTCTCATTATACATTGGATCCGGATAGTTCAGAGAGGTTGATGCTTAAATATTATGAATATCTGTTGCGCATAAAGACTTTTATGAAGGATAACTATGAAATAGAATTGCTGGAAAATCTTCATAAGTTCCCGTTGAATACTGATACTGCATTTACCCAATATTATGAAGCTATAGAGAAAGTGCTTGAAAATAAGGCTGTCATAGCTCGGAAAACAATTCAGCATGGGCGGTTCTATATTGAAAAGTTACATCCTGTAATTGTTAATGATGTGATTTTTTATGAAGTGACTTTTATCCCAGCGCATGACAAATCTAGTAAATTTGACAGGATAATTGCCTTCACGAAACAGGAAATATCTTCGTATTATGCGGTGGAATTGCATTTGGCAGAGTTTGATATTCAAGTGTTGGAACGTAGGATGCCGATTGTGGTTATTGTAGATTGGAATGTATCTATAAGGGCTTGTGAGTTTAGGAATTTTGCAAAGATTTTTGGGCTTTCACAAGAATATGGAGAACTTAAAGAATATTCTAATTTAATGAAGCTCCTGACTCAATCCAGAATGAATCTTGTTGATTTGATGGATGCTTCAGATGAATTTTATGTAAATTGCATAAAATATATACGGGAAGGAACTAGAAATAATCTTATATCCAGTCTTTTAACGAATTGCCGGAGTTTTATTTCTAATGGTGGGGCAGGAACAAATGTACTTCGTTATTTGCTTTATCATTTGAATAATAAGATAATTAAACGACAATTATCTGTAAATCAATGTACTGAACTTTCTAATTTGTATTTAAGGTATCAGTGCATTCCTTTTGATAAGGTTCCATTTAATTTTTCGTTGGTAAATCATAATCCTTCAATTTCCGATTTGTTCTATTGTATAGACTACTCCAGTCGCAAACATGAATTGTTTGCTCGATTTATAAAAAACAATACAGAGCGTAACGGAGCATTGTATACTCCTGTAAATGAAGTGCAGTACTTCGAGGAGCCGGAGATTTTGGTAGAAAAGTATAATGGCGTGTTATACAAAAAACATCAGCATTTGCGTATTGAGTCTTATAAAGAACATTTTTATATCAAAGAATATGAAGACCATGTTCGAAACATAATCTCGAATCTGTTGAAGCATACAGAGAGTGGGATTAGAAACTATGTCAATTCAGTGGAATCCTGGATGAGAACTCCAGAGATTAACATAGATAGTGAAGAAAAGAAAGAGGCAATAAAGACTTTGTTCAAAGATTCTAAAGTTGCTCTTATTTACGGTCCGGCTGGTACGGGAAAATCTATGATGATAAATTATATTTCCTTATTTTTTAAAGATAAACATAAAATTTTTTTAGCGAACACAAATCCTGCGGTAGAAAATCTTCGTCGTAAAGTGACGGCTGACAATGCGGATTTTATGACAATTACAAAATATCTTTCGGCTAGCAGTTCTAATTTGGAATGCGATATTTTATGTGTAGATGAATGTAGTACTGTAAGTAATAGGGATATGGTAAAGGTGCTAGAAAAATCGAGTTTTCAGCTTCTATTGTTAGTTGGGGATGTATACCAAATTGAATCAATATTATTTGGAAATTGGTTTAGTATTGCTCATTTTATTATGCCTAAAAGTGCAGTAGTTGAACTGACTTCTACATATCGTACGACTGATCATGGTTTGAAAGAAGTCTGGGATAAGGTACGGCGGATTACGGATGACAGGTTGGAATTTATTACTAAGTATGGATTTTCATCAGCTTTGGATGATTCCATATTCTCAAAAAGCATGGACGATGAGATTGTTCTTTGCTTGAATTATGACGGTTTGTATGGAATTAACAACATAAATAAGTTTCTGCAAAGCAATAATCCCAATCCTTCTGTGAGAATCGGAGTACAGACTTACAAGGTAGGGGATCCGGTTTTGTTTAATGAATCAAACAGGTTTGCTCCCTTGATTTACAATAATCTGAAAGGAAAGATTTTAGCTATAGAGGAAAAAGAAGACTGCGTGTATTTCACAATAGAAATATATATGGTTGTCAATGAACTAGATGTATTGGGGTTAGATTTAGTGCTGTTGGATTCTATAGCTGAAAATACTTCTGTTATCTGTTTTAGGGTAGAACTTCAAAATGACGGAGATGAAGATGATGATGATTTGGGTTCCATTGTTCCGTTTCAGATAGCCTATGCTGTTTCTATTCATAAGGCTCAGGGATTAGAATATGATTCCGTGAAGGTAGTAATTACAAACGAAATTGAGGAAATGGTAAGTCACAACATTTTCTATACGGCTATTACAAGAGCTAAAGAGAAATTAAAAATATATTGGAGTCCTGAAACGGAAAAACGTGTTCTGGAGAATATGAAAGTGCAGTTTAACGATAAAGACTATAGGCTTTTTAAAGAAAAATTTAAGTCGGAACTTAATTTAACGTGAGTTCGATATAAAATCAAAAGTTTCAAAGGTTCACAATCATCCATACTTCAAAGTGTAAACATGAAGTTAAGAATTTTACCTTTATCATTGATGATCACGTGTAACTTAAAACCGAAAAAACATTTCATGGAACATTTTCCATGTTCGGCGAGTCCTTCGAATATCTTATGAATTAGAATTCGTTGGTTGCGACAGACATGTAAAGGAGTCGAGTCTACAAAATTGACCAGTACAGGTTCCCAGCAAAAAATGGCCATGGGAAGCAATACTTCTTTTTCAAGTTCAACAAAGCGGTTATAGGAAACTCTTTGCAATAATGCTTGAAGCAGTGGAAACCACCGGAATGAAAACAGAATAAGAATAACTATAGTTTCAGTGACATTCATACGATTGGGCTTGTTAAGGAACTTCTGTATATATTTTTCCTACTGTAGCATAAATCTCTTGCAAAAATCATCAGCCATACAATTAAAGCTCAGTAGCTTTAAATTCTGGAAATATTGTAGTAATCGTGTAAATAGTGAAATTATAAATCAAATTATTATGGAATTAGTTGTTATAGAGAAAAATGCGTATTTACAGTTAAAACTGCAAATAGAGAGTTTATCCGCACAGATTGAATCCGTTAAAAAGAAAATTGGTCCGGTTGAAATGGAAAAGTGACTGGATGTCCAGGAGGTCTGTCTGGTTTTGAATATCTCCAAACGAAGTTTGCAAAGCTAGAGGGAATACGGGATTATTCCATGTTCTTGTATAGGCGGCAAATATATGTATAAAGAGAGTGATTTGGCCAAAATATTAATTCAAAAAGAAAGATAACATATGGACGGATTAATCACAAGGCAGTCAGAAGAGTACATAATGATGATGAGGATGCTTAAGAAATGCTCAAAAGAGATACTTGAATTTCAGGATTTGCCTGTTCCTATAGCCGGTGAGGTCTATATGACCGGTGAACAGATATGTGGCATGTTGCATATATCAAGCAGAACTTTGCAAAAGTTACGTGATGAACAGGGGATAGCTTATACTGTCATAGGGGGTAAGTTTCTTTCCCCTTTTTCTAAATTGCAATTGTTATTGGAAGAAAATTATAGAAGTTATGTTCGTTAAATCAAGTGTATAATTTGTATTTATGCCATTTTTGCTACTTTTGTAAAAATAAGTAAGAGTGTAACAGGAAGAAAGTTGCAGCATATACGCGGTGAATTATTCGGTGTCATAGGAGCAGAGGCTTTTGGTAAGATACTGATAATGAATAGGGAAATTAAATGTTAATCGTTCCCTGTCTCTTCGCAGAAATCCAAAGACAAAAAGGATTCAAAGTATGACAAATCCCGTAAAACCTTGATTTTACGGGATTTTTTATTTCTCTTCTCGGACATCTATCAGTAATTCGGGTTATATAATCAGTAATTTGGATACCTATATAATAAATAATACCCGCTACTTTTGTATCGCTATAACAATTGGATTTATATGTTTCAACTAAATAATATATCGTATGAAAAGATTGGTGTTGTTTATGATGGCAGTTATGCTGTTGTCTATTACTGTTAACGCACAGAAAAAAGGTGGTAAGACACTGGTAGCTTATTTCTCGGCAACGGGAACAACGGCAAGGGCTGCCAAGTTGGTGGCAGAAGCTGTTGATGGGACCCTCTACGAAATACAGCCTGCGAAAAAGTACACGGCTGCTGATTTGGACTGGCACGACAAAGCTTCGCGCAGCAGTGTGGAGATGTCGGATTCCAAATCACGTCCTGCATTGTATTCTAAATTGGGGAGTCTCGCGGAGTATGATACCATTTATATAGGTTTTCCTATCTGGTGGAATTTGGCTCCAAGAATGATCAATACATTTATAGAAAGCGGTGATTTTGCAGGTAAAACAATTATTCCATTCGCCACTTCGGGAAGCAGCAGTATCTCTAATGCAGAAAAGGAATTGCAGACGAATTATCCCGGCATAAACTGGGGAAAAGGCAGGCTGCTGAATGGGGCGAGCCGGGAAACTGTCAAGCAATGGATTAAGAAATGAATTTCCAACCGAAACTTAAAGAAGTAGAGATGAAGAACATGGTAAAAAACATATGTGCGGCGATGGTTATTAGCCTTTGTGCTGCAGGACATTTGTCTGCAACAGAAAATAATCCTAATAATGATAATAAATTTATGGAAGAGAATTTGAATCTGACTCAAGAGTGGGACAAGACATTCCCACAGAGTGATAAAGTAGACCATAAAAAGATAACTTTCCACAACCGTTACGGCATTACACTTGCCGCCGATTTGTATGTACCCAAGAATGTGACGGGTAAATTGCCTGCCATTGCCATCAGTGGCCCATTTGGTGCCGTGAAGGAACAAGCTTCGGGCTTGTATGCGCAGACATTGGCAGAACGTGGATTCCTGACGATTGTTTTCGATCCATCCTATACGGGAGAAAGTAGCGGCCAGCCCCGTTATGTGGCTTCGCCGGACATCAATACGGAAGATTTCAGTGCAGCGGTCGATTATCTTTCCACCCGTGACGATGTAGATGCAGAGCGCATCGGCATTCTCGGTATTTGTGGATGGGGAGGCATGGCGCTTAATGCAGCGGCTATCGATACCCGCATCAAGGCTACAGTTACGGCAACCATGTACGACATGAGCCGGGTCAATGCTAACGGTTATTTCGATTCTATGAATGCCGATGCACGGCACGAATTGCGGTGCCAGCTTAATGCTCAGCGTACGGAGGATTATAGAAACGGTACATTTGCTCTTGGAGGGGGTGTAGTGGACCCGTTACCTGCCGATGCTCCACAATTTGTGAAGGACTACCATGCCTATTATAAAACACCGCGCGGCTATCATAAGCGGTCACTCAACTCGAACCACGGATGGAACAAGACTTCACCGCTTTCGTTCATCAATATGCCTATCCTTTCATATAGTGATGAAATCCGTAGTGCAGTGTTGATGCTGCACGGTGAGAAGGCCCATTCACGTTATTTCAGTGAAGATGCTTTTAAAAAGTTGCAGGGTGATAATAAGGAGCTGCTGATTATTCCCGGTGCAAACCATGTAGACTTGTATGACAATATAGAGGTAATTCCATTCGGCAAAATAGAGGGATTCTTCAATGAACATCTTCAATGACCGCCTTTAATGTGTTAGGAACCGGACATACTTTTCTTTAGCCTGGTTCAGCAACTCCTCTTCCAGGCAGATGTCTTTCCGGAAAAGCGAATGCTCCGGGAAGATTTCTTTTTTCTTGGACGCCTTGTTCCAATTTCCTACTACATGCCCCTTATAGAGAAGTACCGGAAAGAACAATCCGTTGTTGGTGAAAGCTTTGGAATAGTCCTCTTTGGGTAGGACGTCCGTCCGGTCCTTGTATCCTATCAGGTATTCGTCGTAGGAGGGAAGAAGGTGCAGGTTGCCGGTCGCCTTTCCAGCTGTCCGGCAGGAGTCATGGATGTACCATGTCTGGCTGTTCCATTGTTCGGACATCAGTTCCGGTTCTATCAGAGAAATAGATTGCCTTGCTTCCGTTAAAGGCAAACCGGACCACCAGGAGAAGTCTTGCAGGGTAGCGGGGGCATGGCTGCGGAAATAGGCTGTAGCCAGACGGGCCAGCGCTTCTTCTTTCGTCAGTTCGGGGGTAGGTGGAACTCTTTCGTCCAGAAGGGCATAGGTGTGTTGTCGTCCACGGCATTCTCCGCTACACACAATACCTTCGACTTCGGCACGCGACATAAAGCGGGTCATGTGGTAGTTGTCTGCAAGCAGTCCCGAACGTTCAAAATGTTCCGCAATCTCTTGTTTCGTCAGGCTTCGCTTCCCGCTGAGGATATTCCCGAGTACGGTATGGCTTCTGTCATATTGCTGTTCCGTGATTTCCAGACCATGTCCTTTTGCATAAGAATCATTGGCGGATTTGATGCGTTGTGCAGAGAGTTTCAGCATCCAACGAATGTCTTCTGCTGCTACCAGGTGCCATGTGGGACGCATTATGTGGGTTCTCAGTATTTCCCCTTGATGCAGGGCTTTTTCCACGGCTTGAATTCCCGGTGACTTCAGCCGCATACCTACGGCCCATTTCACCATTGTATAGTCTTGTGCCTGCATGGCGCCCATCCAGGAGACCAGCTCTTTCGGGTGGCCGAAGAGTGGAGTGGACAGTTGCTGGTTCTGTAAGCGTATTTCAGGGATTCTCATGTCGGTATGGTATTCGTTTGTATCAATAGGAATCGCAAAGATAAGAAAAGCAGGTCATCGCAGGGTATATTGTGTCCGCAATTATATTCTTTTGTTTCTTTTAACAGCTACTAATATAGCTATCTTTTATTTTTGCAACGCACAAATTGGGAAAATATTCATAATTAAACAACCATAAGAACTTTTTTATGACTATGAGAACAAATTGTATTTTATTGTTAGTTATTTTGTTGGGAGCCTTTCCCTTAAGTGTACATGCCGATGAATCTGGAAGCATAATTCTGTACACTCCTTACACAAAAATTTCCGTGACGCCCGGAGCGTCCATTGATTACAGCATTGATTTGATTAACAACACGGACGGGGTTACAAATGCAAATCTCTCGGTCAGCGGATTGCCGGGCAGTTGGAAGCATGAAATCAAGTCAGGCGGCTGGACCCTCAGCCAGCTTTCTGTACTGCCCCAGGAAAAGAAAACGTTCAATTTGAAAGTGGAAGTTCCTCTAAAAGTAAATAAAGGAAGTTATCATTTCACAGTATTTGCCGGAGAAACCAAACTGCCGCTGGAGGTGATCGTGGCCCAGAAAGGAACTTACCAGACCGAGTTCACTACCGACCAGCCCAATATGCAGGGCAATTCCAAGTCCACCTTTACCTTCAATGCCACTTTGAAAAACCAGACGGCCGACCAGCAGCTGTATGCGCTGATGGCCAATGCCCCCAGAGGCTGGAGTGTCGTGTTCAAGCCCAACTATAAGCAGGCCACTTCTGCCCAGGTGGAAGCGAACAGCAGCCAGAATGTGAGTATAGAGATTGTCCCTCCCGCCAATGTGGAAGCCGGCAATTACAAGATTCCGGTACGTGCGGCTACCGGTACGACTTCTGCCGACTTGGAGCTGGAAGTTGTTGTCACGGGTTCCTACGAGATGGAATTGTCCACGCCCAGAGGATTGTTGAGTACCGAAATCACAGCGGGAGATGTGAAGCGTATCGAGTTGGTGGTCCGGAATACCGGTTCTTCATTGTTGAAAGATATCCAGCTTTCTGCCAATAAGCCCGTGGACTGGGAAGTGTCTTTTGAGCCTTCGAAGATTGATATGCTGAAGGCGGGGGAAACGGCCAATGTCGTAGCTACCATGAAAGCATCCAAAAAGGCATTGCCCGGAGATTATGTGGCTACCATGACGGCCAAAACTCCTGAAGTGAATACAGACGCCCAATTCCGCATTGCCGTGAAAACCCCGATGATATGGGGATGGGTGGGCGTTTTGATAATAATCGTTGCCATAGGTGCCGTATGCTATCTGTTCCGTAAATATGGAAGGAGGTGAGCATGGACGAGCGAGTGATTGCATTGACAGACTTGACCAAGCAGTATGGGCGCTTCACTGCCGTAGACCGCATTTGCCTGACTATCCGTAAAGGGGAGATTTTCGGATTATTGGGGCCAAACGGCGCCGGCAAGTCAACTACCATCCTGATGATGCTGGGACTGACGGAACCCACTTCCGGCTCTGTGGAGATTTGCGGTATCGACTCTACCAGGCATCCTATCGAGGTAAAGCGGAAAATAGGCTATCTGCCCGAAGATGTGGGGTTTTATGATGACATGACCGGTCCGGAAAACCTTATATATACTGCGCGTCTCAATGGCATTTCGGATGCCGAAGCGAAAGTCAAGGCGCTGGAGCTGATGGAGCATGTGGGGCTTGCCGGACAGATGAAAAAGAAGACCGGGAAATATTCGCGCGGTATGCGCCAGCGATTGGGGCTGGCAGACGTGCTTATCAAAAATCCGGAAATTATAATCCTGGATGAACCTACTTCGGGAATAGACCCTGCCGGTGTTCAGGAGTTCATCGAGCTCATTAGGCAGTTGAGCCGGAAGGAGGGACTGACCGTCTTGTTCTCTTCCCACCACCTGGACCAGGTGCAGAAAGTTTGCGACCGCGTGGGACTGTTCAACAGTGGGAAGCTGGTCACCTTGATTGATATGTCTGATTTGAAGGACAAGCATCAGGAATTGTCTGATATTTATAACCATTATATGGAGGAAGGAGGAGAAAGGCATGAATAAAGTCAATTATCCTTTTGGGGTAGTCGTCAACAAGGAAATATCCGACCATGTGAAAAGTTGGCGGTTCATTATCTTGATGGGAATCATTTTGCTTACGTGCATGGGCTCACTCTATACCTCGCTTACCAACATAGGTGCCGCCATCAAGCCCAATGACCCGGACGGTTCGTTCCTTTTCTTGAAGCTGTTCACAGCCTCGGATGGCACATTGCCTTCTTTTGTGCAGTTTATCAACTTTCTGGGGCCGTTGTTGGGGATTGCGCTGGGATTCGATGCTATAAATTCGGAACAGAACAAGGGGACGTTGAGCCGTATGCTGTCACAGCCTGTTCATCGTGATTGCATTATCAATGCCAAGTTCGTGGCTGCATTGATTGTGATAGGTATCATGCTGTTTGTACTGGGATTCCTCGTAATGGGCTGCGGGTTGATAGCGATAGGCATTCCTCCCACAGCAGAAGAATTTTGGAGGATTGTATTCTTTCTCATAATCAGTGTGTTCTATGTGGCATTCTGGCTGAATCTGGCCATTCTGTTTTCGCTTTGCTTCCGTCAGGCGGCCACCTCGGCATTGGCTTCGGTGGCGGTATGGTTGTTTTTCAGCGTGTTCTATACGATGATTGTCAATCTGGTTGCCAAGGCATTGAGCCCTTCGCAGCTGGCATCTCCTTATCAGATAGTCAGTTACCAGAAATTTATTCTCGGTCTGATGCGTCTGGCACCTAGCGAACTGTTCAATGAGGCGACCACAACGCTGCTGATGCCTTCCGTCAGAAGTTTGGGGCCGCTTACTATGGAGCAGGTTCAGGGGGCCATTCCCAGTCCGCTGCCATTGGGACAGAGTCTTTTGGTGGTGTGGCCTCAGCTCACCGGACTGATTGCAGCTACTGTCATCTGTTTTGCTCTTTCGTATGTCATATTTATGAGACGGGAAGTCAGATCACGGTAATGATAAGTATGTTTTATTGAGTGTTGAAAGTCCGTTCCGGCATTGGTTGCTTGAACGGACTTTTAATATTATTTGCCCGAACATTTGGTAATTCCAAAAACTTCCCTTACTTTTGCGCCCCGAACAAGGAGAGGTGCTCGAGTGGTTGAAGAGGCACGCCTGGAAAGCGTGTATACCCCTAAAGGGTATCGGGGGTTCGAATCCCCCTCTCTCCGCAACAGTTCTGAATAAGATGGAAAACTAGCGGGTAAAGGTCTACAAATCTATGATTTGTAGACCTTTTTTGCTTGTACTCCGTTTGCTTTGAAAGACTTGGAAACTATGTCTTTGTAAATTAATTATAGATAATGAAAGCTGGATGACATCTCCTTTCATAATAAGGCGATGGGATAATGCATTGCCACTGCAAAGCAAGTGCATGCTTTTTGCAGTGCTACTGCATTCAGCTTTGCAGTGGCGCTGCAACACATATGCAGTGTCACTGCAGCATATATGCAGTAGCGCTGCAACACGTTTGCAGTCACACTGCAGCAGATGTGCAGCGACGCTGACCCGGTAGGTGTGTACGGGATTGTATCATGTTTCGTTAAGAAGATATTATAAAGTATCCTTTGAATGTCGTATTTTTGTCTATCTGTAATTTAGAGTAGTCAAAGAAAACTATGAAACACACTCGTATGAAACTAAAAACAGCGGTAAAGAACCTTCATGAAGGCTGGAAATTCCGGCAGGCGAGACTGACCAATTGGTATCCGGCTACAGTTCCGGGAGTAGTCCACACGGACTTACTGCAGAACAAGATTATTGAAGACCCGTTTTTCCGGTTGAACGAACGGGGATTGCAATGGATTGACAAGGAAGACTGGGTTTATGAAACTTGCTTTACTCTTGCTGCCGACATGATGCGGAAAGAGAATATGGAGCTTGTGTTCGAGGGGCTGGATACTTACGCTGACGTTTATTTGAATGATGAATGTATACTGAAAGCGGACAATATGTTTCGCCGCTGGTCTATCCCCGTTAGGCAGTACATCAGGGAGGAGAATAATATACTGAAGGTGTACTTCCATTCGCCGGTAAAGATAGACGTCCCCAAATGGGATGCACTTCCTTACCAGTATCCGGCATCCAATGACCAGTCTGAAAACGGAGGCTTGTTCAACAAGAAGATAAGCATTTTTGCCCGTAAGGCGGGTTATCATTATGGCTGGGACTGGGGCCCACGTCTGGTTACCTCCGGCATCTGGCGTCCGGTGTATATCAGGGCTTGGAGCGATTTGAGAATCAACGATGTGTTTATCGAGCAGAAGGAAGTCGGTGCAGGCAGGGCCGTGATTGCCGGACATGTGGAGCTGGATGCCGATAAGGATATGGACGGAGTGCTGGTCACGATAACAGACGAGGCTACCGGAAGAGTGCTTGGCGAGTGGCAAGCGGATTTGAAGCGAGGCACCAATCGGGTGACCGTTGATTTCGTCCTTCACAAGCCGAAGCTGTGGTGGAGTAATGGACTGGGGGAGCCTTTCCTTTACCGTTTCCGTACGGATATCATTGCAGGCGGGGAATTGTTGGACTCTAAAACCGAAAGGGTGGGCATACGCTCTTTGAAGGTGGTGCATCAGCCGGATAAGGACGGGCATACTTTCTATATAGAGCTGAACGGGCGTCCGGTTTTTGCCAAAGGAGCCAATTACATCCCTTCGGATAACTTCCTGCCGCGCGTCACTCCCGAGAATTATAAAAGGACGATTCTCGATGCCGCCGGTGTAAACATGAATATGTTGCGTGTCTGGGGCGGAGGTATCTATGAGAACGATGTCTTCTATGATTTGTGTGATGAGCATGGAATTATGATTTGGCAGGACTTTATGTTTGCCTGCAGCATGTATCCGGCAGAAGGCGCCCTGCTCGATAATATCCATCAGGAGGCGGTGGACAATGTGAAACGTTTGCGCAATCATGCCTGCATTGCTTTGTGGTGTGGAAACAATGAATGCCAGGATGCCTGGCTGGGCTGGGGCTGGAAGTGCGAGATAGAACGGCAGAACAAGGAATATGCCGACAAGATTTGGGCACAGTACCGGCAGCAGTATCATGTCACCTTACCCGGGGTGGTCAGGGAGTATGCACCCGGAACCTTCTATTGGCCTTCTTCTCCGTTCGCATTCGAGGGAGAGATGTCCGGTACTACTGACGGGGACCGTCACTATTGGAGTGTCTGGCATGGTAAAGCACCCATTTCCGATTATGACAGCGAGAAATCCCGCTTTTTCAGCGAGTACGGCTTTCAGTCTTTTCCAGAGTTCGACTCCGTCAAGCGCTATGCTCCTTACCCCGAAGACTGGGATATACGTTCCGAGGTGATGATGTCCCATCAGCGTGGTGGCGACCATGCCAACGGGCTGATTGAGACTTACCTGTTGAATGAATATAAAAAACCGCGTGATTTCCGGGCATTCCTTTATATGAACCATGTGCTGCAGGGAGATGCCATCAAGACGGCCATCGAGTCGCACCGCCGCCAGATGCCGTATAATATGGGGACGCTTTTCTGGCAGCACAACGACTGTTGGCCCGTAGCTTCCTGGGCGAGCCGTGACTATTACGGACGCTGGAAGGCGCAGCACTATTATGTTCGCAAGGCCTATGATGACATCCTGATTTCTTCGGTAGTGGAGGGGGATGATTTGATAGTATATGCAGTGTCCGACCGCTTGGAGAATACTTCCGGCCGGCTGCAGCTTCAGGTCTGCCAGTTCGACGGAACCGTGGTTCATCACTGGGGCAAGTCTGTCGGCATCTCCGGTAATGACAGCCGTGTCTGTTTTTCCGCACCGCTTGCCAAGTTGCTGGAGGGGGCAGATAGAGGAACGGTATATGTCCGCGTAGACTATACGGACAAATCGGGCAGGGTGTACCATAACAACTACTGTCTGGGCAAGCAGAAGGATATGGATTATCCGAAGGTGGATTTGCAGACTGAAGTCCGTTCCATTGAAGGTGGATATGAAGTGATGGTTTCGGCAGACAAGTTTGCCCGTGCCGTATGCTTGTCCGTTGCCGACAATGAAAGTGTGTATAGCGACAATTATTTTGATGTCCAGCCGAAGGGCAGCGTGCAGGTGCAGGTTAGGACGCGATTGTCTGCCGAAGCGTTCAACGGTTCGTTGAGGCTGACTTGCCTGAACAATGAATTCTGATACTCGCCATCCGGACGTTGGCATGCTTCTTCCGTCCGGATGTTTTTTACATAAAGATAATATGCTGCTTCAGTATAGCTGATATTTGTGTCCTCAGCTGATTGGCATTGATAGGTTTAGCCATATATGCGTCGAAGCCGTTTTCCATGACCTGCTGTTCATCAGAAGCATAGGCAAAGGCGGTGACGGCTATGATGGGGACTTGTGTAGAGTATTTGCGTATTTCCCTGGTCGCTTCGTAACCATTCATCACCGGCATGTTGATGTCCATCAAAATAAGCTGCGGGTCGTATTCCCTGAACATATTCACGGCTTCCTGACCATTCCACGCATGTATCAGATTGTAGTCTTTTCGTAGGATGGACTCAATCAACCGGAAGTTGCTGTCATGGTCTTCGGCAACCAAGACGGTGATTTTCTGCTTTTTTACTTTTATAGGTTCGGTCTTGCTTTCTGCCTGCCGGATGCGGCTTGCCGGCACATAGGGGAGGGTGAACCAGAAGGTAGAGCCTTCGCCGGGCTTGGAAGTCAGTCCGATATTGCCTCCCATGTGCTGTACCAACATCTGGCAGATGGATAATCCCAGTCCGGTGCCTTGGGCAAAATTATTGAGCTTGACAAAGCGGCCGAATATGCTCTCTTGTTTGTCTTCGGGGATACCGCATCCCGTATCGGATACGTAGAAATAAAGCATCTTGTCGTCTTGCAGCTTGTAGCCAAAACGGATACTGCCTTCTTGGGTAAACTTGATGGCATTGGTCACCAGATTGATGACGAGTTGAGACAAGCGGTTACGCTCGGAATGAATGTGGCATTCGGGCAGTCCGGGCTCAAAGGAGAGGGTGACATTCTTTTCGGGCGATAGCTTCAGGCAGAGCGAACTTTCCAGCTCTCTCATCACTTTGTTCAATTCAAAATCCGTATCAATGAATTCCATTGTGCCTGCTTCTATCTTTGACAAGTCCAGAATGTCACTGATGAGTTGCAGCAGCAAAGTATTGTTGTTCTCAATGATGCTGACGTATTCTTGTTTTTCTTCCTCCTCTTCGGTGGAAGCCAATATTCCGGAGAATCCCACAATGGCATTGAGCGGCGTACGGATTTCATGGCTCATGTTGGCGAGGAATGCGGATTTCAGTTTATTCGACTCTTCCGCACGGTTCTTGGCGGAAACCAGTTCCGTCTCCATCTTTTTCCGTTCGGTGATAACCAGCGAAGAGCCCACCAGGGTCAGCGGCTTATTGTTCTCGTCGTAGGTTTCTACGGCGGCCTGGGCCTCCACCCAGTCGAAGTGTTTGTGTCCGTCGGCATGATTGATGACGCGGTATTCCTCCTTGACTTTCTGGATACGTCCCTCAATCAGGTCTGTATAGGCTTGTTTCACTTTTTCCAGGTCTTCCTTGTGTATTTTGGAGAAATACTGGCTGTCGGGTACGGACAGCTGTTCATCGTCCATGATACCGGCATTATTGCTGAGCTCTATCGGCTTGTTGACATCGCAGAGTATGGTGTGTGTCCGGAGGTTCCATTTCCATGGTACGATGTTGGCAACGTCGAGTGCCATGGAAAGTTTCCGGTTTGTCGACCTCAACTGTATTTGGGTGTGGTGCAACTCGGTGCTGTCAACGCAGAAGACGTGCATGTATTCGCCATTGTCGCTTGCCTTGACTACAATGTCGTAGAAAGTGTCTATCTTCTTGTAATAATAGGGGAAAGTTACGGAACGTTTCTCCTTCAATGCAATATTCATGAAATGGAGGAACTCGTTCATGGATTCGGGAAATAATTCGCTTCCCCGCTTGCCGACAGCCTCTTTGCGCATGATAAATCTGTCTTCGAAGAAATTGTTGACATCTATATATAAGGTGTCAGTAATGCGCCCTTTTTCATCTTTTATAAGTTTCTCATACATGTATAGGATGGGCATGTTGTTTATCAGATTTCGGTATTTGAGATTGCTGTCCAGTTGTTGCTGTTGTAATCTTTTGATTCTACTCAGTGACTGTAGGCGGAGATATTGGAAAAAGAACAGCAGAGTTATGATTGCGGCAGTGATACTGATAATGACATATTCGTACTTCTCCCAGAAGGTGGGAGGCATGTTGTAGAATATGGTACCCTTGGGGCATAGCTTCGGATTCAGGTCACGCTGCAGAAGGGATTTATAGTTGAATACGGGGGCTCCGTCGTCGGGATAGTATAACGGGATGTTGCGTGCCGGGGTACCATCCAATATCTTGTGGATGGTTTCTAGTAGCCGGGCATTATATTTCTCTTTGTTGTAAATGTAGCCGCCTACAATCCCCCCTTCTTCTTCAATACCGATGGCCCTTAGCGAAAACAAAGGGATGGGGGCGGTAGAGATGACCCGGTGGGAATTACTCCTCATGATATTGTCATGGGGAGAGCTCTTGTACAGCCAGGATGAAAAGATGACTCCGGTAGTATGGGGATTCACGTGGTTCAGTATATTGAAAAGGCTGTCCGTTCGGATGTCTTTCGCACTAAGGAACTGGTAATCCAACTCCGGATACTTTTCACGGATAATCTCGGACAAGTCATAGTCGTTCTGCTGGCAGATGTATGTTTCATCCCCTATATACATGACCTTATCCATTTTGGGGATGAGTTGCTTCATGAGTTGCAGGTTCTCGTTCAGGTATACACTGGATTGCATTAAGGTCAGATTGTACTTCTTCTGTAGGTCACTGATGGGAATACGCTCTGTGCGGGGCAGGGCGTGCTCGCGTATCATTGTTTCCTTAGGACCGGTATAATCCCTCTCACCACATAATATCATGGGGATATCGGGCCACTGCCGGTTCAGTTCATCGCACATGATGAAACTTCCGCATCCGATAAGCACGATAAGTTTAGGGTTCTTGTAACTCTTGAACAAGCTCTCTTTGAATGTCTCCAGTTTATTTTCCTCGTCAAGTGTCAGCATTTTCATGTGTGCGGTGTATACTCCGATGTGGCTGTTCTGTGATGCCATGTTCACAATGGAGGTGATGAAATCATTACTCCAGGGATTGGCTTCTGTATAAGTGTTGATTATCAGAATATCGTCGACGTCTGTTGCGGGAGATTTTCCATATAGGGTGTCTGTGCAGGTGAACGAGCAGAGTATTGCAATTACTGTTCCCAGTATGTATTTCATATCCTTTGGACCGTTTTAATGTTTGCTATTGTGAAAATTCTTACAAATGTAGGGGTTTCCCGGTGGATAGACAAAGAAAAAGATGAATTTAAGCGGGATATGGAAAAATAAAGCGGAGCAACATATTGAAATGTTACTCCGCTTCTCATTGAGATGTTGAAAAATGTGTTTTCAGGAGATTTAGTTGTTTTCTTTTTTAATGTCTATGGTCATGAACCGTTCACCGTCATATAGACTTTTGACGCGGATGTTCAGTCCTTTTTTCTCTTTCAGCTGTTCCGCTATATTGTCCAGCTTGAAGGAGGCCAGTCCGGTGCCCAGTGTGAGCTGGCTGTCATTGTAGGCATTGTGGCGGAATTCGAGATTGACGTAATCCGGTTTGTCGTTCTCGCCGGTGGATGCTTCGTTGATGACCAGGTTCAGCATGTGCTTCTTATCTTCGTTGTTACTGTGGTAGAATTGATACTTGATGTTCAGATACTCACCCGTAATCCATAAATCCGTGGCGTTGATGTTGTCGTCTCCGATACTGTCCGCCTTTTCGGCAGGCATGGAGTAGATGTCTTTGGTCAGAATATTTTCGATGTGCTTTATTTGGGCATTGTATTCGTAGCCTGGAAGTTTCTCTTCCAGTTCGCGGAAGTAGATGAAAGCCCTCTGGCCGTCTGTTACGGCATAGTCGTGAACATAGGTTGTGTCACTGGGATATAGTTTACTGCCTTCGTCCAGTGAGAAATAGTAGTCTTTTCCTTCGATGACCTTTACCGTACCTACGGCGAACAAAGTGTCATATTTGTCATCCCAATCGTCCAGGCATGATTGCAATACAATGGCAGTCAGGAATAAAAGCATGGATGTTGCCAATGTCATTCTCAGTTTCTTCATAAGTGGTAGGTTTTAGCTCTTTTCTGTTTAAAACTTATTTTTGTATTCAGAAAATGCGGTGAAAAGCTAAATACTGCGTAGTATACTGTTAAAGAAATGAAAGTATGATTTTCTTCTCTGCCTGATGCAGTATTTTTGCGCCGATTGCATTTATAGGGTAAACACGTGTTAAAAGAGAGAATGGAAGAACAGGAATTGGCAGAACGCTGTAGGCAAGGAGACAATCTTGCCCGCAAAGAACTGTATGAGCGCTATGCGGGACGCATGCTCAGCGTATGCCTTCGTTATGCAGGTGACCGGGAGACTGCCCAAGACCTGATGCATGACGGTTTTCTGAAACTTTTTGATTCTTTCGATAAGTTCACTTGGCGGGGAGAGGGTTCTCTGCGGGCATGGATGGAACGCGTAATGGTGAATACGGTGTTGCAGTATTTGCGGAAAAATGATGTGATGAATCAGTCATCGGCCTTGGAGAATGCACCCGAAGCTTATGAGGAACCGGAAGGTTCGTCAATAGATGTCATTCCTCAAAAGGTACTGATGCAGTTTATCAGTGAATTGCCTGCCGGCTATCGTACCGTATTCAACTTATATATTTTTGAAGAGAAATCCCATAAGGAGATTGCTCGACTATTGGGAATTAATGAAAAATCCTCTGCCTCGCAGTTGACGCGTGCTAAAGCGACTTTAGCGGCAAAAGTACGTGAGTGGATGAAAAGAAATGATTAAATGAAGGAACGTATGGAAGATGAATTGTGGTTGAAAAAGATAAAGGACAAGCTGGAAGACTATTCCGAACCGCTGCCGGTTGCCGGATGGGAGCGGTTGGAGAAGGAATTGTCCGTTTCCGGAGCTCCGATAACCGGACCGCATAGGATGATACCTTTCCGTCGCTGGGCGGTGGCCGCGGCAGCTGTGTTGCTGGTGGCGGTTTCGTCCGTCAGTCTGTGGCTGTTGCAGAGTCCGGTAGGGAATGAAATGCGGCATACGTCAGTGCCCGCTTTGGCTGTGGCTCCGGACGTCTTGCCGGAACAGACAGTACCTGCCATACGGACTAATTCCATAGAGCCTGCTTATCGGGCACATGGAAATGCATCGGCGCCCAATAAGGAGGCAAGTCACCCTTTGGTTGCACAACATATCAGAATATTGGTTGGCGAAGAACAGCAGGAGGAAATGCTGCCGGTTGAAACTGCAGATGAGGTTGTCGGTATTGGACAGCAGGCGGAAGAACCGGTAGTGGAAGATACGGACCATGAAACTACAATGCAGGCCGAGGAACCGGAGACAAGGGAAGACCGCTATCGTCCGTCAGGCCGGGACAAACTGCATCTTCCGGAAAAAAACAGTTCTGGTAGGGATGCTAAAGGATGGGCGGTTGGCTTGTCCGTAGGAAATACGGGAGGTTTTTCATTGGCGAATGAAGGGGAAGCGAATGTGATGTCGGACTACATGCCTGGAAGTCCTATTTATGGCGGTAACGTAGATTTATCCTCTACGGCCAATGGCATTGTTACTATTCCCGACGGGCAGGAACTGGTTTTTAAGGATGGTATGCCCTATCTGCAAAGACGCGAAAAGAAAATTGCGGATATAGACCATAAACAACCGCTCAGTTTCGGTGTTTCGGTGCGGAAAAACTTGGCGAAGGGTTTCTCTGTGGAAAGCGGGCTGACGTATACCTATCTTGCTTCTGACGTAAGGTATGAGGGCAGCTCGGAAAAGATAAGCCAGAAGCTGCATTATATTGGCATTCCGGTACGGGCCAACTGGAACTTTGTGGATGCAAAGAACTTTACGATGTACGTTTCGGCGGGGGGTGCCATTGAAAAATGTGTGTATGGCAAGATTGGTACTGAGAGTGAGACTGTGAAACCGGTACAGCTTTCTGTCATGGGTGCTGTCGGTGCCCAGTATAACATAAGCAATAGGGTGGGCCTGTATGTGGAACCGGGAGTATCTTATTTCTTTGATGACGGTTCGTCGATACAGACTATACGCAAGGAGAACCCGTGTAACTTTACGTTGCAGGCCGGTATACGTCTTACTTATTGATAGCAGGACAGACATGTTTTTGTCCACTTTCTTGTAGATTCAGAATTTTCTTAATAACTTTCGGCCGTGTTTCTTCGTTGGTGGATGAAGGGACACGGTTTTTTATTGATTGAGAAGAAAGAAAGTAGGTCGGGACATGCCCGGCAATATAACAAACACGTAGTAAAATAGACAAAATGAAGATTAAAAAGAAAGTAGCCTTAAGCGGGCTATTGCTTTGTTGTGCAATCACGGCAAAAGCACAAGTGTGTATTACTCCCCAGGTGGAGCAGCGTGCCAGGGAGTTGGTTTCTCAAATGACGCTGGAAGAAAAAATCGATTACATTTCCGGTCCCAAATCTTTTTATATCCGGGCTGTACCCCGGCTTGGCATACCCGAAATCAGGATGGCCGATGGTCCGCAAGGCATACGTAACAATACTCAAAGTACCTTGTATCCTTGTGGCATCTTGTCGGCTTCGACATGGAACCGTAAGTTGGCTAGAGAGCTGGGACATGGTTTGGCCCGGGATGCAAAGGCCCGTGGGGTAAGTATTCTGTTGGGGCCTGGAGTCAATATCTACCGCTCTCCTCTATGCGGGCGAAACTATGAGTATTTTGGTGAAGACCCTTATTTGACGGGCGAAACTGCTAAAGAATATATCTTGGGAGTGCAGGAAGAGGGAGTTATGGCTACGGTGAAGCATTTTGCGGCCAATAACCAGGAGTGGAGCAGACATCATGCCAGCTCAGATGTGGATGAACGCACGCTGCAGGAAATTTATTTTCCCGCGTTCCGAAAAGCTGTGCAGGAAGCAGGAGTAGGGGCGGTTATGGATAGCTATAATCCGCTGAACGGGGTACATGCCACCGAAAACAGCTGGCTGAACATTGATGTATTACGCAAGCAGTGGGGATTTAAAGGTATCCTGATGTCTGACTGGACATCTGTATATTCCGGTGTGGGAGCTGCTAATGGAGGGTTGGATTTGGAAATGCCCGTCGGTAAATTCATGACCAGGGAAATTCTTATTCCGGCAATAGAGAATGGTATCGTGAAGGAAGAGACCATTGACGCCAAAGTCCGGCATATACTCCAGACATTGATTGCTTTTGGAGCACTTGATACTCCGAGAGAAGATAAATCTATCGATAAAGACAATGCACAGTCTAAGGAAATTGCACTTGACTTGGCGAGAGAAGGAGTAGTCTTATTGAAAAATGATAACGGTACGTTGCCTTACCGGAACGGTAGAACATTGGTAATCGGGCCTAATGCCGATATTATTCCCACAGGAGGAGGAAGCGGATTTGTCACCCCTTATTCGGTAGTGTCACTCTATGACGGTATGGTTCAGTTGAAGGGCGGCAGACAGATAGAGCTGCTGTCTGACAGCATTCTTTATAAGGATATGTCCCAACAGATTTATACGGATGGCAGTTTTACGCAAAACGGTTTTAAGGGCGAATATTATAATACTCGTAATCTTACCGGAGAACTCTTTCAAGCTGCCATAGAGCCTGCCATAGACCATGCCTGGAAATACGGTGCACCGTTCGACGGCATGCCGGTAGATCAGTTTTCTGCCCGTTGGACGGGAGTTTACAAGGCTGACAAGGATGGAACTGTCAAGTTCCAGCTGGCTGGCGATGACGGATACCGTCTGTTTGTAAACGATAAGCTGATTACCGGAGATTGGGGGAACCATTCATTCAGTACCCGCAGTGCATTTATGCAGGTCAGTGCAGGGGAGATATACCGGTTGCGTATTGAATATTTTGATAATGTGGGTGAGGCGACTGTCAGTTTCCAGGCAGGAATGATGGATGAGGAGCGTTTGGCCTCTTCACTGAAGCATGCCAGGAATGTTATTGTATGTGCCGGGTTCAACAGCAGTACAGAAGGTGAAGGGTTCGACCGTCCGTTTGCATTGTCATACGGGCAGGAATATCTCATTAATAAAGTGGCTTCACTTCATGATAATGTGGCTGTGGTGGTGAATGCCGGAGGTGGAATAGATTTCCGCAATTGGGGGCAGAGTGTACAAGCTATTTTGATGGCATGGTATCCGGGGCAGGAGGGTGGAAAGGCCCTTGCCGAAATCATTACGGGCAAGCTTTCGCCAAGTGGCAAACTACCAGTCAGCATCGAGGAAAAATGGGAAGATAATCCGGTATATGGTAATTATTATGACAATCGCAATGTACCTCATAAACGGGTGCAGTATGCCGAAGGTGTTTTCGTAGGTTATAGGGGATATGACCGGAACGGAAAGCAGCCGCTCTATCCTTTCGGGTATGGACTGTCATACAGTAGTTTTGAATATAGTAATCTGAGTGTTGAGAAGACGGGGGGAAGCCGGGTTACGGTAAGCTTTGACATCAAGAATACCGGAAAGATGGATGCTGCGGAAGCGGCTCAGGTATATGTGCGGGATGTGGAATGTTCTGTTCCGCGTCCATTGAAGGAGTTGAAAGGCTACGATAAGGTTTACTTGAAGAAGGGTGAAACCAAGCGCGTTCGGATATTGCTGGATGAGGAAGCCTTTGCCTACTATGATGTGGAATCACATCGGTTTGTAGTGGAAAAGGGGACTTTTGAGATTCTGGCAGGTCCTTCTTCAGCTGATTTACCATTGAAGGCAACTGTTGTTTTATGATAAAATAAATATCAAAACAAGAATGGCAGTATGAAAAAGATAATAATACTGATGGTTTGTCTGTGGGGACTTGGTAACACCTTTACCTCGGCACAAACTACGGAGAAGGAGAAATTCATCTCAAGCTTGATGAAGCAGATGACGCTGGATGAAAAGATAGGCCAGCTTGCACAATGCACCTACCGAGGGAATTTTACCGGACCCGACGGTGGAAATATTCCTAAAGAAGAGTATGTCCGGCAAGGCAGAATAGGCTCTATGCTGAATGTGATAGGAGTAAAGGATATACGCCGTTATCAAGAGCTTGCTTTGCAATCGCGTTTGCGCATTCCTTTAATTTTCGGACTGGATGTTATCCACGGCTATCGTACCGGATTTCCGCTTCCGCTTGCCGAGGCTGCAAGTTTCGATTTGGCCATGATTGAGGAAGCTGCATGCTACAATGCTTTGGAAAGTGCCGCCGATGGTTTGAACTGGGTTTTTGCCCCGATGGTGGATATTTCGTGGGACGCACGTTGGGGACGCGTCATGGAAGGGGCCGGTGAGGACCCTTATTATGGTTCTCGGGTAGCGGAGGCGCGTGTCAGAGGCTTGCAAGGAGACGATTTGGCAGACACGACGACTGTCATGGCATGTATGAAACATTTTGCCGGATATGGTGCACCGATAGCAGGAAAGGAGTATAATAGTGTGGATATGTCAATGGGCCACTTTGCCAATTTTTATATGCCTCCCTATAAGGCGGCCATAAAGGTAGGAGCAGCTACCGTGATGAGTGCTTTCAATGATTTTAATAATATTCCTTGTACTGCCAATGATTTCTTGCTCAACCGGCTATTGAGAGAGCAGTGGGGATTTAAGGGATTTGTTGTGTCCGATTATAATTCGGTAGAGGAATTGGTGAACCACCGTTATGCTGTTGACAAGAAAGATGCCGCAGCCAAAGCGCTGAATGCTGGTCTGGACATGGAGATGGTAAGTACCTGCTACTTGACTTATCTGAAGGAGCTTGTTCAAGAAGGGAAAGTAAAGGAGAGTGTGCTTGATGATGCAGTACGGCGTATATTGGAGAAGAAATATGAGTTGGGATTGTTTGAGGACCCTTTTCGCTACTGTAATCCGGAAAGAGCGGCCAGAATACTCAATGCGCCCGAAGTCCGTAATGCTTCGCTCCGTATGGCCGAGCGTTCCGTTGTATTGCTGGAGAATAGGGAATCTGTGCTTCCGTTGACGGCACAGACGAGGAAGATAGCCTTGATAGGAGGACTCTCAAAATCCCAGTACGATATGGCAGGTGCTTGGCCTGCCACTACGGACCGGAACAAAGTGGTGACCTTATATGATGCATTGGTCCGGAAAGGACTGGAGGTGAGCTATGCTGAAGGCTATGATATGAAGAGCAATCAGTTGACCGGATTGCAGGAAGCATTACAGGCTGCTGAGGCTTCGGATGTCATTGTTGTGGCGGTAGGCGAGAGATTCGGTCAGAGTGGCGAGAAGGCTTCCAAAGTGAATATAGCCATACCCGAGGGGCAGCAGAAGCTGGTGTCGGAACTGGCAAAGACTGGAAAACCTGTCATTGCTCTTGTCATGTGTGGGCGTCCGGTAATCTTCAATGAGATAAGGGAACATGCTGATGCGGTACTGTGTACTTGGTGGCTGGGAAGTGAGGCCGGCAATGCCATATGCAATGTGTTGTGGGGAGAGTATAATCCTTCGGCTAAATTGCCCATGACATTTCCTGCACACGTAGGACAGATTCCCATTTATTATCAGAATAAGAGCACCGGCCGCCCTACCGCATTGAAACAGACCTATAAGGCATCTTATATCGATGCTTCCACTGAGCCTGCCTATCCTTTCGGATATGGGCTTTCGTACACGGATTTTGGATATTCTGATTTGAAACTGCTGCCGGGCAAGGCTGCAGGCGTCCATACGGAGGTGTCGGTAAAAGTGACTAATACCGGTAAGTGTGCAGGAGAGGAAGTAGTTCAATTGTATGTGCAGGATAAGGTAGCCTCTGTTACGCGTCCGATAAAGGAATTGAAGGGCTTCAGGAAAATTCATCTGAATGTGGGTGAAAGCAAAACTGTAGCTTTTCAGATAACTGACGATGCACTGGGATTCTATGACAATGAGATGAATTATATGGTAGAACCTGGTGATTTCGTCTTTATGGTGGGTGGCAGTAGTGATGATGTACAGCAGATTACCTATAACTTGAAAGAATAGGATTCTTACCCTATAAATGAAAAGCAAGGCTGTCTGGAATCATATCCGGACAGCCTTGCTTTTCTGTTTTAGTTGGTTATCACATTCGTGAAATACTCTTTGAACAGTTTTTCTGCCCGTTCCAGTTGTTCCGGAGTATTTTCCTTCACTTCTTTCAATTTGTAATCCCATCCCATGGCTTCGTATTTGTGAACACCCAGACGGTGATAAGGAAGTATTTCCACCCGTTGTATCTGCTGGTATTTGCCAAGACTTTCACCCAGCAGGCGGGTGTCTTCTTCCGAATCGCTGTAACCGGGGACCAGTACATAGCGCAGCCAGAAGGGGTGTTCATGTTCTTCGAGCCAGGCAGCGGTGCGGAGTGTCTGTTCGTTGCTTCGTCCCGTCAGCGTACGGTGGCGTTCGGGATTGAATTGCTTGATGTCCAGCAGCACGAGGTCAGTCAGACTAAAGAGCTCTTCCACCTTTTCATTCCAGATGCCTCCGTTACTGTCCAGACAGATATGGATGCCGTTCGCCTTCAGCTCCTTGAAAAGAGGAATCAGCGCTTCTGCTTGCAGGGTAGGCTCACCGCCGGAGAAAGTAATACCTCCTTTCTTCCCGAAGAATGCCTTTTGGCTGATAGCCATTTGCAGAATCTCTTCCGGAGTGGTGGGAGTGCCTCCTTTTACATCAATCGTATCCGGATTGGCACAATACAGACAACGGAACGGACATCCTTGCAGGAAAACGACGAGCCGGAGTCCCGGCCCGTCGAAAGTTCCCATCGATTCGTAGGAATGTATTCGAAGCATAATCTGAATATTGTCGCCCTGCTCGCGGTTGGTCGGCGTAATCTGCGGCCTGCAGGCCGCAATTTATAAATCCGACCCCACTCCGCACCCCTCCCTTGAGAGGGGCTTGTGTCCGCCTGCGGCGGAAATCCGGCGTGGTGTGGCGCGGCAGTGGCGGCTGAAAATTTACATCCTCTCGTGGAAGCTGCGGCTGATGACCTCCAGCTGGTGTTCGCGGCTCAGCTTGGTGAAGTTCACGGCATAGCCCGACACGCGGATCGTCAGCTGCGGATAGTTCTCGGGATGCTCCATGGCGTCTTCGAGCATCGCACGGTTCAGCACGTTGACGTTGAGGTGATGGGCGTTCTTGCCGAAGTAGCCGTCCATCAGGCCAACGAGGTTATCAACACGCTGCTCATCGTTCTTGCCGAGGGCATCGGGAACGATGGAGAAGGTATTGGAGATACCGTCCTGGGAATCCATGAAGGGGATCTTCGCAACGGAAGCCAGGGAAGCAACGGCACCGTGGCTGTCACGGCCGTGCATGGGGTTGGCACCGGGGGCGAAGGGCTCGCCGACCTTACGGCCGTCGGGGGTGGAACCGGTATTCTTACCATAGCTTACGTTGGAGGTGATGGTAAGGATAGAGGTGGTATGGATACCGTTACGGTAGGTGGGATACTCACGGATGTAGTTGATGAAGCGGTGCAGGATATCCTTGGCGATCTCGTCTACACGGTCATCATCGTTGCCGTACTTGGGATAGTCGCCCTCGACCTCGTAGTCAACGGCCAGGCCCTGCTCATTGCGGATGACCTTGACCTTGGCATACTTGATGGCGGAGAGGGAATCGGCCACTACGGAGAAGCCGGCGATGCCGGTAGCGAACCAGCGGGTGACTTCCTTATCATGCAGCGCCATTTCCAGGGACTCATAGCAGTACTTATCGTGCATGTAGTGGATGATGTTAAGGGCATTGACATAAACGCCGGCCAGCCACTTCATCATATCCATATACTTCTCCATGACCTCATCATAGTCGAGGTACTCGGAGGTGATGGGACGGTACTTCGGGCCGACCTGATGGCCGTTCATCTCATCCACGCCGCCGTTGATGGCGTACAGCAGGCACTTGGCCAGGTTGGCGCGGGCGCCGAAGAACTGCATCTCCTTGCCGATACGCATGGAGGATACGCAGCAGGCAATGCCGTAGTCATCGCCGTGAACGGGACGCATGACGTCATCGTTCTCGTACTGGATGGCAGAGTGCTTGATGGAGATCTCGGCACAGTACTTCTTCCAGTTCTCGGGCAGGTTGTGGCTCCACAGTACGGTCAGGTTGGGCTCGGGGGAAGCGCCGAGATTATCCAGGGTGTGCAGATAACGGTAGCTCATCTTGGTGACCATGTGACGGCCGTCGGTGCTCATGCCGCCCAGGCTCTCGGTGACCCAGGTGGGATCGCCGGCGAAGATGTTGTTGTAATCGGGGGTACGGGCGAACTTGACCAGACGCAGCTTCATTACGAAGTGGTCAACGAACTCCTGGATCTCCTGCTCGGTGAATACGCCGTTGCGCAGGTCACGCTCGGCATAGATATCGAGGAAGGTGGAGGTGCGGCCAAGGCTCATGGCGGCGCCGTTCTGCTGCTTCACGGCGGCAAGATAGGCAAAATAGACGGCCTGGATGGCTTCCTTGACGTTGGTGGCGGGCTTGGAGATATCGCAGCCGTAGATGCCGGCCATCGCCTTGAGCTCCTTCAGGGCACGGATCTGCTCGGAAAGCTCCTCACGGTCACGGATGACATCGGCCAGCATGACGGAGGGGGTGGTGGATTTTTGGAATTCCTTGTCCTCGATCAGACGGTCCACACCGTACAGGGCAACACGGCGGTAGTCGCCGATGATGCGGCCGCGGCCGTAGGCATCGGGCAGACCGGTGATGACGTGGCTGTTGCGGCAGGCACGCATCTCGGGGGTGTAGGCATCAAATACGCCGGCGTTGTGGGTCTTGCGGTGGACGGTGAAGAATTCTTCGATCTCGGGATCGAGGTGGTAGCCGTTATCCTCGCAGGCCTGCTTTGCCATGCGGATGCCGCCGTAGGGCATGAGGGCACGCTTGAAGGGCTTATCGGTCTGGAAGCCGACGATGGTCTCCTTGTCCTTGTCGAGGTAGCCGGGGCCGTGGCTCAAGATGGTGGATACGACCTTGGTGTCCATATCCAGCACGCCGCCTGCCTCGCGCTCCTTCTTGGAGAGCTCCAGAACCTGCTGCCACAGTGCGGTGGTATCGGCAGTGGGGCCCTGCAGGAAGCTTTCATCGCCATTGTAGGGGGTGTAGTTATTCATGATAAAATCACGAACATCGACCTCATCTACCCAGCGGCCGGGCTTAAATTCTTTCCATTCGTTACGCATAGTTCGTTACCTCCCAGTTCATTTTCTCATATGGTTCGGGCCTTTGCCGTGCCTGTCCGTTTCCTGCAAACATTTTTAACAGGGCTTGTGGACTGTACACAGGCATTACCTTTTTTGTCATGCTTATTGTATTCTACTTTTCACAGGTTGTCAATAGTTTAACAAAAGATTATTCCGGAAATGTTTTGTTCTTATTCCCTGTCGTCTATACTATACCATTTTAGTATAGTTAATGCAAGCAGCAAAATGACAAAATTGCATAGAGAAAGCGGTATGCTTTTTACACATACCGCTAAAGAATGGTTCCTGTTTTTGATGTTTTTCCGGCCGCATCCATCACAAAAGTAGTATCTTACGGCTGCTGCTTGCCGCCCGTTCCGGCGGGGGTCAGCTGCATCCGGGGACGCTTTTGCTCCTGCACCAGCCGCCGGCACAGCTCCGGGCTGATATCGGGATTGATGGTGGTGCGGGATTGCAGCGCCGCCAGCGCCGCCCCCATGGCAAAATCGATGGTATCGCCCAGCCAGTAGTGCTGCTGCATACTGTACACCAGCCCCGCCATGAAGCTGTCGCCCGCGCCGGTGGCATTTTCCACCTGCTGCAGCGGACGGGTACGCCCCCACAGCCGCTGGCCCATGTTATCGGCATAGTAGCACCCGCGGGAGCCCGCGCTGATGATGACCCGGCGCACCCCCTGTGCCAGGATGCCCTCCGCCGCGCGGAAATAGTCGGCCTCGCAGCGGATGGTGCGCCCGGAGAGGATCTCGGCCTCCAGGCGGTTGGGCTTGATGGTATCGATGCCCCGCATCGCCGGGCGCAGCCGGCGGGCGTAGGCGGTGGAAACGGGGTCGGCAAAGACGGGGACGCGGGCCCCGTAGGTACGGATGATATAGCGCATCGTTTCCTGCGGCAGGCAGCCATCCACCACGATGGCGCCCGCATTTTCCAGCTTGTCCCGCATCGGCTCCAGCCGTGCCGGGGTCAGGTCCTGGATGATGCGCATATCGCTGATGGCGACGGCCATTTCGCCGTCATTGCGGTGGATGGAGACATAAGAGGAGCTGTTTTTCCCCGGCAGGGTGACAAAGCTCCCGGTGATGATGCCGCAGCTTTGGCACCACGAGCGGATCATTTCGCCGTACATATCCTCCCCCACCGTGGTGATGAGGCGGACGGGCAGCCCCAACCGGGCCAGATTTTCACAGACATTGCGGGTGACGCCCCCGACCGATACCGAAAGGGTGCCGGGGTTGCTGTCCTCCATGACCAGTCTGGCGGCGCTTTCGCCCATGATATCCACATTGGCTGCGCCGATACCGACGATCTCTTTAGGCAAGGCGGTATCCTCCTTTGGTTTTACTGGTGTCTATTATACACCAAAAGGAGGTTTTTTCAAGGGGGAGGGCAGGTTTGCGGGGAGGGACGGCCC
>ENA-ORPF01000704-ORPF01000704.1-human-gut-metagenome-genome-assembly--contig:-NODE-704-length-31756-cov-15.542980_pt1 | contig 31756 bp, 27 predicted proteins | sample MGYA00242140_ERZ509070 | MGnify/ENA primary metagenome ERZ509070 (study PRJEB26280, sample SAMEA2338713) | human gut metagenome | biome: human gut; feature: human-associated habitat; material: faeces... | reverse complement strand
CATCTGGTAGAGCGCCACCTTGCCAAGGTGGAGGTAGCGAGTTCGAGCCTCGTAATCCGCTCCAGAAAATTCGTCGTGGAAATATTCACGGCGTTTTTGCTTTTTACTGATAATTTTCCGCACAGTGTTTAAGCATAAAAAGAAGCTGTGGTTTCGATTATGAAACCACAGCTTTTGCTATATCCGTTTTAAGCGTTCTGCTTTTTTCTCTTAGCGTCTTCCTTTGCACGAAGATCGTTATCAAGAATCTTCTTTCTGATTCTTATTGTCTTGGGAGTTACCTCGACAAGCTCGTCATCGTTAATAAATTCAAGGCTTTCTTCAAGGCTCATTCTCTTATAGGGGATAAGTCTTAATGCGTCGTCACTGCCGCTGGCTCTTGTATTTGTAAGGTGCTTTTTCTTGCACACGTTAACGTTAATATCGCCTGCCTTCGGAGAAACTCCGACAACCATTCCCTCGTAAACGGGAACGCCTGCGTCTATGAACAGAGTGCCTCTTTCCTGTGCGTTAAACAGACCGTAAGCCATCGCCGTACCCGATTCAAACGCAACAAGCGAACCGACAGTTCTGGTGGGGATTTCGCCCATATAAGGACGGTAGCTGTCGAATACTGTATTCAGTACGCCTTCGCCCTTTGTATCTGTCATAAATTCGCTTCTGTAACCGAATAAGCCTCTTGAGGGGATAAGGAACTCTATTCTTGTTCTGTTGCCTATAGGCTGCATATGAACAAGCTCTGCCTTTCTGACACCCATCTTTTCCATAACCGAGCCGACACAGTTGTCCGGTACATCTATCAGCAGACGTTCGATAGGCTCGCATCTTACGCCGTCAATTTCCTTGAAAAGTACACGGGGCGTGCTGACCGAAAGTTCATATCCTTCACGGCGCATTGTTTCGATAAGTATCGAAAGGTGCATTTCGCCTCTGCCTGCTACGTTATAAGCATCTGAGTTTTCGCTGTCTGTAACTCTCAGCGATACATCCTTCAAAAGCTCCTTGTAAAGTCGCTCTCTTATCTGACGTGACGTAACGAACTTACCCTCTCTGCCTGCAAACGGGCTGTCGTTTACCGAGAATGTCATTTCGACTGTCGGTTCGCTTATTTTTACAAACGGCAGAGGTTCGGGATTATTTACCGCACAGATAGTCTGACCGATAGTAATGCCCTCGATACCCGATAAGCATACAATATCACCGATAGTAGCCTCTGTCACGGGTACCTTGTTCATACCCTCAAATGTATAAAGGCTTACTACCTTTGACTTGAAGGGCTTGTGTGAGCCGTTGTAGTCGCATACCATAACTTCCTGGTTCTGCTTTATCGTACCTCTTTCGATTCTGCCCACCGCAATTCTGCCTACATAATCGTTGTAGTCGATAGATGAAACGAGCAGCTGTAAATCGCCGTCGGGGTCGCCCTCGGGACAGGGAATGTGTTCTATTATCTTATCGAACAGGGGCTTGAAGTTTTCGCCCATAACATCGGGTGAATATGATGCTACACCGTTTCTGCCCGAGCAGAAGATAACAGGGCTGTCAAGCTGTTCATCCGAAGCGTCAAGGTCAAGCAGAAGCTCAAGCACTTCGTCAACAACTTCCTTGTTTCTGGCGTCGGGACGGTCTGTTTTGTTTACTACAACTATTACCTTGAGTCCAAGCTCAAGCGCCTTCTGAAGAACGAATCTTGTCTGGGGCATTGTACCCTCAAAGCTGTCAACAAGGAGCAGTACGCCGTTTACCATCTTCAATATACGCTCAACCTCGCCCGAAAAGTCGGCGTGTCCGGGAGTATCTACTATGTTGATCTTAACGCCGTTATAGTGTGCGGCGGCATTCTTCGCAAGGATCGTGATACCACGCTCTCTTTCGAGTGCGTTGCTGTCCATTACTCTGTCTTCAACTTCCTGATTGTCACGGAATACACCGCCCTGCTTCAGCATTTCATCGACCAGTGTCGTCTTGCCATGGTCAACGTGTGCGATAATCGCTATATTCCTTAAATCTTCTCTTTTCAACGTCAAGTCTCCTTCTTTATAATAAAATCTACCTTTATCCTTATAATTATACTCATTTTCCGATTTTTTTACCATATTATATTTAGATAATTTTGCACAATGTATAAAACTCCGCCTTGTTTATTTTTCACAAAAAAATCGGGAGCCCCGATGGAGCTCCCTTTGCCGTATGGTTATCAGCAGCCACAGCCTCCGCAGTTGTTGCCGCATCCGCATCCGCCGCCGCAGTCGTTGTTTGCACAACCGCCGCCGCAGTTTCCGCATCCGCCGCAGCATACGAATAAGAGGATAAGAATGATCCACCAGCAAGAGTTGTTTGAACAGAACATGATATGTTTCCTCCGTTGTTTTATTTGAGCTAAGCCGTTTGAGCGTTGCTCATAGTACATAATATGCCGTCGGCTGAAATGTGTTACTTTTTGTTTTTGCTGTAACGCTGAGATTTTGTGATTAAACCGGAAATATCCGCCTATAATTGTATATGAGAAAGGCGGTCATAGTATGGAATTCAACGGATTTACAGACAAGGCTAACGATGCGCTCAATTGTGCGCTTACCTGTGCTATGAGCATGGGACACACTTATGTCGGAAGCGAGCATATACTTTACGGCTTGTGCGGCAGTAACGGCGGTGTGGCTTATACGGTACTTCGCCAGAGCGGAGTGACCTGCAATTCTATAGCGTCACGGATAAATGCCCTCATCGGAAAAGGGCTTCCCACACAGCTTACCGTATCCGACTTCACCCCAAGAAGCAGGAGGATACTTGAAAGTGCCGTGATGATAGCAAGAAACGCCGGCAAAACCGCCGCAGGAACAGATCATATACTTCGTGCCATAATGCGTGACAATGAGTGTTATGCTTCGGTATTCCTGCACGAAATGGGCATTTCGGGCGAGGCTGTGCTGGATCAGGGAGCGGATATGCAGAAAAATACTCCGCAGAGTAAAAGAAATGGCAGCGTACTGCCATCCGCACTTTCGGGATACGGCAGAAATCTTACGATGCTCGCACATGAAGGGAAAATAGATCCGTGCTTTTGCCGTGAACGTGAAACAAACCGTGTTATAGAGATACTTTTAAGACGCTCGAAAAACAACCCCTGCCTTGTCGGAGAGGCAGGAGTGGGAAAGACCGCCATTGCGGAGGGCCTTGCGATGAGAATTGCAGGCGGTAATGTACCCGATGAACTGAAAACGAAAAAGATATATATGCTTGACATCACATCTATGCTTGCAGGCGCAAAATACAGAGGCGATTTTGAGGAAAGGCTCAAGCGTGTGTTTGATGAAATAAGAAACGACGGCAACATTATCGTTTTTATCGATGAAATACACAATATAGTCGGAGCAGGTGCGGCAGAGGGTGCGATAGATGCGGCGAATATTCTCAAGCCGATGCTGGCAAGGGGAGAGATAAGGCTTATAGGTGCCACGACAAATGCCGAGTATAAGAAGTATATCGAAAAAGATCCCGCACTTGAAAGAAGACTTCAGCCCGTCACCGTAAACGAGCCTACGGAAGAAGAAACCGTCACTATTCTTAACGGCTTGCGTCGCCGCTACGAAAGCTATCATAAAGTGAAGATAACCGATGAGGCTATTTCCGCCGCTGTCGGTCTGTCAGTAAGGTATATAAACGACCGCTTTCTGCCCGACAAGGCTATCGACCTTATTGACGAAGGCTCGGCAAGAATAAGGCTCAGCCGAAGCGGAGAAGACAGCATCGGCAAAAAGCTGAAGGAACTGTCAGATGAAAAAATACGGGCGATAAACAATAAGGATTTCGCACTTGCGCTGAAACTCAGAGAGCAGGAAAAAACGCTCTGTGCAAATACCGGCGGATATACTGCGACTCTTACAGCAGACGATATAGCAGATGTGGTAACACAGTATACCGGTATCCCCGTAAGGTATAACGGCAAAGATACAACAAAGTGGCTCGCCTGCCTTGAAAAAACGCTGTCCGAAAATGTTATAGGTCAAGAAAAAGCCGTCAGAGCAGTAGCAAACGCAGTAAGGAGAGGTCGCTCCGGGCTTTCGGACGAACACCGACCTGTCGGCTCGTTCATATTTTTAGGTACGACAGGAGTAGGCAAGACAAAGTGCTGTAAGGAGCTTGCGAAAGCGCTTTTCGGCACAGAAAAAGCACTTATAAGATTTGATATGTCGGAATACAGCGAAAAGCATTCCGTTTCAAAGCTGATAGGCGCGCCTGCGGGCTATGTCGGATATGAGGACGGAGGCAGGCTTACAGACAGAGTGAGAAAATCGCCTTACAGCGTTGTTCTGTTCGATGAGATAGAAAAAGCGCACCCCGATGTTTTCGACATTCTGCTTCAGGTGCTTGATGACGGCAGACTTACCGATTCCGGCGGAAGAACGGTCGATTTTACGAATACCGTGATAATAATGACCGGCAACATCGGAAGCGCCCTCATCGCAAAAGGCAAGAGCAGGCTCGGATTCGGCATACAGCAACGTCAGGAGGAAATTTCCGGACTTGTAAAGGGAGAACTTGAAAAATACTTCCGTCCCGAATTTCTCGGCAGGGTGGACGAGGTGGTCGTATTCAATGAGCTGTCCTGCGAAGAATATAAGCTGATATGCGAAAAAATGCTTTCAGAGCTTTCAAAGCAGTGTGAAAGGCAGGGTATCGCTTTCTCGTGGAGCGAAAGGCTGTCAGAAAAGCTATGCGCTGAAGCAAAGAGCAGAAACGAAGGTGCAAGGCCTATAGCAAAGCTGATAGACAAGAACGTCCGCAACATGATTTCAGACGGTATTATTTCGGGAGAATTCAGCACGGGCGACGGCATTTATGCGGATATTGCGGATGATGACAGCTACAGTGTCAGAAAGATAAAAAGCTGTACCTGCTACCGATAGTGTAATGCTGTCGGGATATTAAAAAGCTCCGGTCATTCTCCCGGAGCTTTAGCTTATTGTATTTTATCTGTTGTCAACATAATCTGTTGCACGGGCGGTTTTCTTTATTTCCTGCTTATCCAGATACATCTGTCTGTCCGCACGGTTGAATACATCGGCATAATCCCTGTCGGTCGCATTGTTCACCGCATATCCTACGGCAATACGGACACCCAGCTCATAATGCTTTGCGTTACGGTTGAACAGCTCCTGTTCCTGCTTGAAGCGTTTGACAAGCTGTTCGCACAGATCATTTCCCGGGGAATTTATGATTACCGTAAATTCGTCGCCGCCTATGCGGTAAATATTGTAATCGCCGAAAACTCTCTTGATTATCGTGCTTGCGTCCGAGATCAGCATATCTCCGAATTCGTGACCGTATTTGTCGTTGTACATCTTGAGATAATTTATATCCATTACAAAAATGGCATAATCGCCGTTTGCGTGTTGGCTCATCTTGTCTATACGCTGTACTGCGTCATGATAGGCGGCCTTGTTTCCGACATCAGTCGCAGCGTCGGTGTAAGCCTGCTTGTTGATTTTGTTGATATACTTCTTGAGCATTTTTACGGTATCGCTGTACCTTGAGGCAAGTACGCCTATTTCGTCCTTTGTCTTACATTCTATTTCAACGTCAAGGTCGCCTGCCGCTATCTTTTTGGAAACTTCGGTAAGATGCTTTATCGGCTTTACTATGATGCTCGTAAACTTGAAGGTAAGTAACGAGGTAACTATAAGCACAACAGCAACGGCAAATGCGTCCTGTATCATTACCGAGATACGTTTTCTGCCTATCTCCTTATCGGCAACGGAGATTACGACCGCCATACCGTTGGAGAGAAATTTTGCACACAGCTTTCTTTTTTCGCCTTCGCTATTGCGGATATTGATGACATCTCCTGCCTGTTCGTCACTGTAGTTGTCGTCAATGAATGTAAACAGGCTGTTTTTCTTTATTTCCTCAAGTGTCATTCCGCTCGGATAACGGTTATGGTATACCATATTGCCATTGCTGTCGCACAGGAAAGCATAGCCTGTATCGTACAGCTTTATTTCGTCTACCATAGCTGTTATACGGCTCATATCGATATCCATACCTATAATGCCTACCGCTGTTCCGCTATTGTCAAAGAGAGGAATAACGTATGAGATCATTTTTATATCGTTCAGATTCTTATTTATGTACGGATTTATCCAGACCGGTTTTTTGGCTTTGAGCGGCTCGTAATACCACGCAACGTGTTCAGCGTCATCCTTGTCGTATGCTTCTATGGCTGTCGGCTGATGTGCGATTATTTTATCACTGTCCTTTACCCAGAATACGCCGTCGGAAGATAGCTTCAGTTCCGGATTGTAACGGATATATCCGCTGATGGCGGCATCGGTATTGTTAAGTACATTTTTTATAAGCTGACCTACAGAATCGTTATAACGCTCAAGTGTATCAGGGTCGTTTTTGAACTTCTCTATGCTGTCAAAACGGCTTACTGCATAGTCATTGCAGGTATTCATCGCAAGCTCCACCGAGGAAAACAGCTTCTCAAGGCTTTGAGCGCTGGTCGATGCCTGCAGCTTCATTATCGTTTCCGAGTTTTCGTTTGAAATGTTGTCGATGCCTAAAATGCCGATAGCACTTATAGCAAACGAGCATATCAGAATACAGCCTATCATAATCAGTACGAACTTATTTCTGATTGATTTCAAAGGGCACCCCTCCCCGATATATCATTCTGATTATCTGCTGATATATTGCAAAAATTATAACATTTTTCGACGTGAAAATCAAGTGCTTTTTGTGCAAAACAGTAAAAACAGCGTTACTGAAAGCAGGAATCCGAAAGATAAGTTGATAATGTCGCTTTTAATTGAAAATATATTCATAAAAACCAAAAAAACAGCCACAGCAATTGCAAAATTACTTCAGATGTGGTACAATAAATTAAATATCGGATGAAAGGAGCGGAACAATGGATATACAGGTCGGAGATATTCTCAGAATGAAAAAGGAACACCCCTGCGGAAGCAAGGAAATGCTTGTTCTTCGTATCGGTGCGGATTTCAAGCTGAAATGCACAGGTTGCGGACGTGAATTCATGACGCCCCGCTCAAAGTGCGAGAAAAAGATAAAATCGGTTATCCGCAATGCCGTTGAAGAGGAGAAATAGTGTTTTATTTACAATGAAGCTATTTTGATTTTTAACGTGAAACGGAGAACAGATAATGACAGAAAAACTTGAAATAACAGAAAAGCGTTTCGATGAAATAAACGAAAAGCTGACGGATATAAACGTGATAAACGATCAGGAGCAGTATAAGAGTCTGATGAAGGAGCTTAAGAACCTGACTCCGATAATTGAAAAGTACAGAATGTACAAGACCGCACGCAGCGATTTTGAAGAAGCAGAGCAGATGCTGTATGACGGCGGACTTGACAAGGACTTCAAGGAAATGGTGCAGGAGCAGTACGAGAGTAATAAAAAGCTGATGGACGAGTATACAGACGAGCTTAAGATTCTCCTCTTGCCGAAGGACCCCGATGATGACAGGAACGTTATTATTGAGATAAGAGGCGGTGCAGGCGGAGAAGAGGCGGCACTTTTTGCAAACTCGATGTTCAGGATGTACTCAATGTATGCACAGACTAAAGGCTGGAAAACAGAAGTGATAAGCTCCAACCCCACAGAGCTTGGCGGATATAAGGAAATCAGCTTTTCGGTCGAGGGAGAGGGAGTGTACGCAAAGCTGAAGTACGAGAGCGGCGTTCACCGTGTTCAGCGCGTACCCGAAACTGAGGCACAGGGCAGAATACAGACATCAACAATAACAGTTGCGGTATTGCCCGAAGTTGAAGAAGTTGATGTTGAGATAAATCCCGCCGACCTTGAATTCCAGACCTACCGTTCAAGTGGAGCAGGCGGTCAGCATATCAACAAGACCGAATCCGCCATAAGAATAATCCACCACCCTACAGGAGTAGTTGTAGAGTGTCAGGAGGAGAGAAGCCAGTACAAGAACAAGGACAAGGCTATGAAGATGCTGTACAGCAAGCTGTATGAGGCGAAGCTGAACGAGCAGAACAGCAAGATAGCGGCTGAACGTAAGATACAGGTCGGCACAGGCGACCGCTCCGAGAGAATCAGAACATATAACTATCCTCAGAGCCGTGTTACCGACCACAGAATAGGACTTACGCTGTACAAGCTGGAGCAGTTTATGAACGGCGACTGCGATGAGGTGTTTGATGCACTTGCGATTGCCGACAGAACCGCAAAGCTGGCGGCAGGCGGCAACGATTAACAGAGATAAGGTGACTTTTTTTGAAAACAGAGATAAAGAAACCGTCTTACGAGGTATTGTGCGAGGCGGCAGAGCTTATAAAGAAGGGCGAGGTCGTGGCGATACCGACCGAAACGGTATATGGCCTTGCAGCAGACGCATATAACCCTGAGGCGTGTGCAAAGATATTCAAAGCTAAAGGCAGACCGCAGGACAATCCGCTGATTATCCACATCTGCGACCTTGATATGCTGAAAAATTCGGTAAAGGAGATTCCCCCTCTTGCGCTTACCCTTGCCGAGCATTTCTGGAGCGGTTCGCTGACGATGATTTTTCCGAAGAAGGATATAGTTCCCGATACGACAAGCGGAGGGCTTGATACAGTTGCTGTCAGAATGCCCGACAATGAGGATACTCTGAATCTTATTAAAATGTGCGGTGTTCCTCTTGCCGCTCCGTCTGCAAATCTGTCGGGAAGCCCCAGTCCGACAACGGCACAGCACGTCTATGCCGATATGAACGGTAGAATACCGCTGATAATAGACGGCGGCGAATGTAAAAACGGTGTCGAAAGCACTGTTATCTGTTTTACGGACGGTGGAACAGGCATAAAGGTACTGCGACCCGGTGTAATAACAGCCGAAATGCTCAGCCGCTTTGCAAAGACAGAAACCGACAAGAACGTATTCGCAAAGCCCGATGAAAACGAAAAGGTAATTTCTCCGGGCGTTAAGTACAAGCATTATTCGCCCAGAGCCGACATAACTATTATTGAAACCGACAGCGATGAGAAGCTGGCTGAATTTTTGAACAGCAAGAATGACGGCGGCACATACGGCGTAATTTTCGGCGGCGAAAAGGGCATAGAAGTACCTACTATATCTTACGGAAGCACAGCGCAGGAGCAGGCGCACAATCTGTTTGCGGTACTCAGAAAGACCGATGAGCTCGGTGCAAAGCGTGCTTATGTACGTTGCCCCGAAAAAACGGGCGTGGGTACTGCCGTATACAACAGGCTTCTTCGTGCGGCGGCATTCAAGACAATAATACTTTAAGCAGGAACAAAATGATAAATAAGAAGATATACGGACTTACCGGTATGTCCGGTGCGGGAAAATCCACAGTATGCGACAGCTTTGAAAGTGCAGGTTTTTTAATAATCGATTGCGACAGGCTCGCCCGTGAGGTCGTAAGAAAAGGCAGACCCTGCCTTGATAAACTGCACCGCCTTTTCGGCGACAGCGTTATCACAAAGGACGGAGAGCTTGACCGCAAGGCGACGGGCAATATCGTTTTTTCGCACAGCGATAAACTCGCCCTGCTCAACAATACGATATATCCTTACATAACCTACGAGGTTATCTCAATGTGCGGTTATACGGATAAGCACTTTATACTGCTTGACGCACCGACGCTTTTTGAAAGCGGAATAGATTTCATCTGTGACGGAATAATCAGCGTCACCTGCGACAAGGAAAAGTCGATACAGCGTATAATGCTGCGTGACAATATAACAAGAGAAAGTGCTGAAAAACGGCTCGGCTCACAGCACGATGCGGAATATTACAAAAGCAAAAGTGATTTCTGCATTGAAAATAACGGCGATATTGATACGCTTAAAGCAAAAGCCGATGCCACAGCAAGAAAGATAATAAATGGCAACTAAGAGAAAACGCAAGAATACGGGCGGAAAACCGCTGATAATAACCTTCGTCTGTCTTGTCGCAGTGACACTGGCAGTATTCGGAGTGTTCTTCGGCGCGGATAAATATGAACGTTCCACCCATCCTATGCTTTACAGCGACCTTGTCGATCGCTATTCTTCGCAGTATAAGCTGGATAAGTATGCAGTATACTCGTTTATATGCGTTGAAAGCGGATTCAACGAAAACTCAGAGTCCTATCTCGGCGCAAGAGGGCTTATGCAGATAATGCCCGAAACGTTTGAGTGGATAAGATACAAACTGGACGAGGAAAACGACCCCGATATGACCTTCGATAATATGTACAACGTCGAGGATAACATCCGTTACGGCTGCTTTCTGCTCGGCTATCTTACCGACACCTTCGGGGAACTGGGCGAGGTGGCCGCCGCATATCACGCAGGTTCGGGCAGTGTTTCATCGTGGCTTGAGGACAGCAGATATACCAAAAACGGCATACTGACCGATATTCCGAATCCCGACACGGCACACTATGTCGACAAGATAACAAATGCCTACGATACTTATTGCAGGCTTTATAAAAAATAAAGGAAGGCAAAGAAAAATGGCTGAAAAGAAATCACAGGCAGAACAGCTTAAGGAAAAACTGTTCTATGTAAAAAAACACGCAACGCTTGTTATGAGCGCACAGGAAGAAAAAAAGGCAGACAAATACTGCGAGGGCTACAAGAAGTTCCTTGACGCAGGAAAAACCGAGCGTGAGGCTGCCGCAACCGCTGTCGCTATGGCTGAAAAGGCAGGCTTCAAGCCCTTCGACAAGAAGGCTCAGTACAAGGCAGGAGATAAGATATACGTCCTCAACAGAGAAAAGGCGGTCATTTTAGCCGTTATCGGCAAGAGCGACATTTCAAACGGCGTAAATCTCACTGCCGCACATATTGATTCCCCCAGACTTGACTTAAAGCAGAATCCCCTCTATGAAAGCGATGAACTGGGATACTTCAAGACGCATTATTACGGCGGTATCAAGAAATATCAGTGGCCTACAGTTCCTATGTCACTGCATGGTGTGATAGTAAGAGCCGATGGAAGCAAGGTAACGGTAAGAATAGGCGAGGACGAGGGCGACCCCGTGTTTGTTGTGACCGACCTTCTGCCTCACCTTGCTGAAGAGCAGTACAAGCGCCCCGCAACAAAGCTGATAAAGGGCGAGGAACTGAATATCCTCGTTGGCTCAAGACCTTTCAGAGATGATAAGATAAGCGAAAAGGTAAAGCTGAATCTGCTGAATATCCTTTTCGAGAAATACGGTATAGTAGAAAAGGATTTCTTAAGTGCAGAGCTTGAATGCGTTCCTGCTTTTAAGGCAAAGGATGTCGGCTTCGACAGAAGCCTTGTCGGTGCATACGGACAGGACGACAGAGTTTGTGCATACACTGCGTTTACCGCAATTATTGATATGAAAGCCGTTCCCGAAAAGACAGCCGTCTGCGTTCTTACCGACAAGGAAGAAACAGGCAGTGACGGCAACACAGGCTTACGCTCGGCATATCTCAAGTTCTTCCTTTACGATTTAGCCGAGAATATGGGCAGTGACGGAAGAACGGTAATTTCCGCCACACGTTGCCTTTCAGCCGATGTAAATGCGGCTTACGATCCCACATTCCCCGACGGCTACGAGCGTAACAACTGCTCATTTGTAAACAAGGGCATCGTTGTCACAAAGTACACCGGTGCAAGAGGAAAGTCGGGTACAAGCGATGCAAGCGCCGAGTATGTCGGACTTATCCACAATATGCTTGACAAGAACGATGTCGTATGGCAGACAGGCGAACTTGGCAAGGTGGATTTCGGCGGCGGCGGAACTGTTGCGGCTTATATCGCAAACCTTAACATTGATACGATAGATGTCGGCGTTCCCGTGCTTTCTATGCACGCACCGTATGAGCTTACCGCAAAAAATGACGTTTATATGGCGTATAAGGCATTTACGGCATTCTATAAGATGAAGTAATCAATATCATAAAATCCGCCCGCTCAGAATATAGTATTATATTTGAACGGGTGATTTTATGAAAAGAGATCTATCGAAATTCAGACGCAGGCTCGGACTTAAGCTTATCGGTGCGGCTTTTATTCTTTTAGGCTTTGCCGGAATGTTGCAGCTTATGATAAGACCTAATATAATAAACGTGTGCGAATACAATTCGAGAGCGGTAACTGTGAGCCTTATAGACGATGCGATAAACGAACGTCTTACAGAGCTTGGAGAGGATGTCGGATACAGCGCCCTTGTAAAACTCAGCTATACCGCAGACGGCAGAGTTTCTTCTATCGAAAGCAACACCAAACTGATAAACCGCATTAAGAACGATATGCTGACCGAGATAAACGACAGGCTGATGAAAGGCGAAACCGAAAACGTTGACCTTACTGTCGGAACGCTCAGCGGAATACCGCTTTTTCACGGCTCAGGGCCTACAGTCAGAATGAAGGTAGAGCCTAAGGGCTATGCCGACGCTGTGTTTATAAGCGAGTTTACCGATGCAGGACTTAACCAGACGCTTCACAGAATGATAATGCGTACAACTGTCAGCGTTACCGCATTCATACCTATGTATTCTGTGCAGACAGATGTCAGCGGAGATTTTCTTATTGCCGAAACGGTCATTGTCGGAAATGTGCCGGAGAGCTTCACTCATGTGGTATCCGAGGATAAAGACATTGTCGATGCAATAAATGACTTTGAGGCAGAGCCGTATGAATAACCGAAAACGGAAGGAATTACAATGGATAAAGAGCAGATAAAAAGTGAATACGAACAGCTTTGCAAGCAGGTCGAACAGCACAATTTCAACTACTATGTTCTTGACGATCCTACTATAGAGGACGATGAGTACGACAGGCTGATGAGAAGAATAAAGGAGATAGAAGCGGAAAATCCCGAAATTGTTTCCGAAAGTTCTCCCACACAGCACGTCGGCGGATATGCCATCAACACATTCGAGAAGGTTACTCACGAGGTACAGATGGGAAGCCTGCAGGACGTATTCTCAAAAGGCGAACTGTATGAATTTGACGAGCGTGTGAAAAAAGCCGTAGGCAAGGCTGTATACTGCGTTGAACCCAAGATAGACGGCTTATCTGTTTCACTTGAATACAAGGACGGAGTGTTCGTCAGAGGTTCTACACGAGGTGACGGCTTTGTGGGCGAGGACATCACTAAAAATCTGAAAACCATAAAGTCGATACCTATGGTACTTCACGAAAAGATACCCTTTATAGAAGTCAGGGGAGAGGTGTATATGCCAAAAGCCGACTTTGAAAAGCTGGTCAGAAAACAGCTTGAGAACGATGAACAGCCGGCTAAGAACCCCCGTAACGCCGCCGCAGGCTCACTGCGCCAAAAGGACAGCAGAGTGACAGCTTCAAGAGGACTCGATATATTCGTATTCAATCTTCAGCGTATCGAGGGCAGAGAACTTACCTGCCACAGCGAGAGCCTTGACTATATGAAGTCGCTCGGCTTCAACGTGATAGACGGCTATAAGACCTTTGATAATATCGAAGACGCCGTTTCACGCATTATGGAGATAGGCGAGAACAGGCAGAGTTATTCCTACGATATTGACGGTGCGGTCATAAAGGTCGATAATTTTGAACTCAGAAACGAGCTCGGCAGTACCGCAAAGGTGCCGAAGTGGGCGGTAGCGTTCAAATATCCCCCCGAAGAAAAGGAAACAAAACTGCTTGATATAGAGATAATTGTTGGCAGGACGGGCGCACTCACTCCCGTTGCCGTATTCGAACCTGTATGGCTTGCAGGCACTACCGTATCAAGAGCGGTGCTTCATAATCAGGACTATATCGACAGCAAGGATATAAGAATAGGCGATATTATCGCTGTCCGCAAGGCAGGGGATATTATCCCCGAGGTTGTAAGAAGCGTAAGCCACGCCGAAAACAGCGAGCCGTTCATTATACCCCATATCTGTCCCGTTTGTCACGGAAAGGCTGAAAGGGCGGAGGACGAGGCGGTTATCCGCTGTGTGAACATTGATTGCCCCGCACAGCTTCTTAAAAATATCGAGCATTTCGCCTCAAGACCGGCTATGAATATCGACGGGCTGGGAGAAGCGGTAGTAAAACAGCTTGTAGAAAACAGACTTATAAGCACTGTTGCCGATCTTTACTCTCTTCAACAGCAGGACCTTGAAATGCTGCCGGGCTTTGCGAAGGTTTCGGCTTCAAAGCTGATTGCAAATATCGAAAACTCAAAAGCGAATTCTCCCGACAGGCTTTTATTCGCACTCGGAATAAAGGGTATAGGTCAGAAAAACGCACAGCTTCTGATGAAGCACTTCGGCAGTATAGAAAAGCTGTCGGAAACTTTGCCCGAAGAAATTTCCGCTGTAGAGAATTTCGGTGATATTCTTGCAAATAACATCTTCACTGCACTCCACGAGCCACATATGACAGAGCTTATCGAAAGGCTGAAATCTTACGGCGTGAACACGGTATATCAGTCTGATGTAAAGAGCGACAAGCTGGCAGGTCTGACATTTGTTATAACGGGAACGCTCCCCGATATGACAAGAGATGAGGCGAAAACCCTTATAGAGCAGAACGGCGGCAAGTGCAGCGGCTCGGTTTCCAAGAAAACAAGCTACGTTCTCGCAGGCGAGGAGGCAGGAAGCAAGCTGACAAAAGCACAGCAGCTCGGCGTTACGGTCATAAGTCAGCAACAGCTTATTGAAATGATAGGCGAATAATTTGTAAAAAACTATTGACAAATGTGTTTTTCTGAGATATAATAATATCTGTTAATAGGAAAAGACGTTGATCAGGAAAAAAGCCGCACGTTTATTTACAGAGAGTTGCCGCTTGGTGCAAGGCAATATTAAAGGTCGGATATAGCTCGCCTGAGAGTCGCATGACTGAACATTGCAGTAAGTTATGACGGGTTCTCCCGTTACAGAGAAGCACATTGTTAGATGTGGCATAAGCGGACACGGCAGTAAGAACGCTGTGTCAAAAAGAGTGGTACCACGAGGATTTACCCCGTCTCTTTACAGAGGCGGGGTTTTGTGTATTTACATTGCTTTTTAAATGCCTGCATCGGAAAACCAAATAGGGAAAGGACATAATTTATGAAAGGTACAATGAACACAAACAAATACTCCAGAGGATATTTCATGCCTCCCGTACAGTGTCTTGATTGGACAAAAAAGGAGTACATAGACAAGGCTCCTATATGGTGCAGTGTCGATCTGCGTGACGGAAATCAGGCGCTTATAGTTCCTATGAATCTTGAAGAAAAGCTTGAATTCTTCAAGGTGCTTGTAGCGATAGGCTTCAAGGAGATCGAGATAGGTTTCCCCGCAGCGTCCGAAACGGAATATGAATTCTGCCGTGCATTGATAGAACAGGACCTTATCCCCGATGACGTTACTATTCAGGTACTTACACAGTCAAGAGAACACATCATAAAGAAAACGTTTGAAGCACTTGCAGGTGCAAAGCACGCAGTTGTACATCTGTATAATTCCACCTCTGTTGCACAAAGAGAACAGGTATTCAGAAAGCCTAAGAACGAGATTATTGACATAGCCGTTGAAGGAGCAAAGCTGCTCAAGGAATACAGAGAAAAGACACCCGGTGACTTCAAGTTTGAATATTCACCCGAGAGCTTTACCGGAACAGAGCCTGAATTTGCGCTTGAGATATGCAATGCGGTGCTTGACGTATGGCAGCCCACCCCCGATGATAAGGTTATAATCAATCTGCCCGTTACCGTAGAAATGTCGCTTCCGCACGTTTACGCAAGTCAGGTAGAGTATATGTGCAAGAATATGGTGAACAGGGAGAACGTCATCGTTTCGCTTCATCCCCATAATGACAGAGGCTGTGCCGTTGCAGACAGCGAGCTTGGCTTGCTTGCCGGCGCTGACAGAATAGAGGGTACTCTGTTCGGAAACGGTGAGCGTACCGGTAACGTTGACATAGTAACGCTTGCTCTTAATATGTACTCGCACGGCGTAGACCCGAAGCTCGACTTCTCCGACCTGCCCTCGATAACAGAGGTTTACGAGAAGATGACCTGTATGAAGGTCTACGACAGACAGCCATACAGCGGCTCTCTCGTGTTTGCGGCATTCTCAGGCTCACATCAGGACGCTATCGCAAAGGGTATGAAGTGGCGTGAGGAAAAGGACCCTGAGCATTGGACAGTTCCTTATCTGCCCATAGATCCTATGGATATAGGCAGACAGTATGACGGTGACGTTATCCGTATCAACAGCCAGAGCGGAAAGGGCGGTATCGGTTATCTGTTACAGCAGAAGTACGGTGTAGACCTGCCTAAGAAGTTCCGTGAAAAAGTCGGCTATACGGTTAAATCCGTTTCCGATCATCAGCATAAGGAGCTTACTCCCGATGAAGTGTACGAAGTATTCCGCAGTAATTTCGTGAATAAGGAAACCGCACTGAAAATCACCGAGGCACACTATAAGCAGGAAAACGGCGGAATCACTGCTACAGTTACAGCAGATTACAAGGGCAGTACGGCAGTGTATACCGGTAGCGGCAACGGCAGACTTGACGCAGTGAGCGACGCTATAAAGAACGGTCTTGGACTTAGCTACAGCTTAGTAACATATAATGAACACGCTATAGAGGTAGGCTCAAAGTCAAAGGCGGCGGCTTATGTTGAGATATGCGACAAGAACGGAAACTCGTTCTGGGGCGCAGGCATCCATACCGACATCATCAACAGCTCCGTCAGCGCACTTGTTTCCGCTATCAATAACAGCGATATGGTAAAGTAAATCCGTAAAATAATACGAGGGCTTTGATTTTCAAAGCCCTCGCATTGTATTTAAGCGTAAGAAAAGAGAACAGGTAAAATTAAAAACCGACTTTTTACAGGTCAAAACAGCGTCTTTTTTACACGGACGCTGTTTTTGTGCTTAAGATATTTTTATTATTCGCAGAAGAAACATAAAGTTTTTGCTTACCACCATCTGTTCCTATTACAAAATCAGCAAAAACAGAAAAATTTACGGCTGACATAAGAATAATAAAACTCAAAATACCTGCTGTCAACCGTTTTAAAAATGAAGTTTTCATTTTCTCTTCCTTTCCCGTATAAACAGGAATATTGTGCCTGAAATCAGGCACAATTATCCCCTGTTTAAAGTTACGTTTTTTGCTTGTTTCCCTTTATTTAAAAACCACATTTTCCCGATGCAGTTATAGTTTTTAGTGATTCCAATAGAACACAAACACTCTATCTGGGTCACAGTTAAAAATCTCATCTTCAGGATATTCTTCCTGAGTCATACCTTCGTGTGCATAGAGTTTTAACAAATCGTTACCAGTCGATACTGTTACTTTAAAAAATTTATATACGCTTTCATAACGAGAAGAATTTTTGTTAGCAAGAGCGGTGTCAACAGACCGTTTCATCATATCAATGAAACAATCAATATTTTTTTCTATCATAACTGTCATAAAAGACAAACCTATCTGCCCCCGTTGAGCCATACGCCCACACCTTGCCGACAACAGAGTAATCGCCAAATCCACCAAAAGAATCAAGACCGAGTTCATCACTATAGTGCGTTATTTTTCGAGGAAAGTCACAACCATTATAGCCTTTGCTTTTAGCGTACTTTTCTACTGTATCAAAGACGTACCATATATCATCTTCAGTCCACGGTTCAGGTATAGCACCATAATTGGGAGTGTCGTCATTTACAGGTTTGCTCTCAGTAGGCTTCTTAGCGGTAGTTGTAGTTGTCTGTACTGTAACCTTGTTATCGCTAAGATAGTCACCGTGTACAAAAGCACCAGTATCAAGTTTAAAATACCCTGTATTGGTCTTTGAAACAACCTTAACCTTGTCGTTGACATTATATATCTTAACTGTCTCTGCACCGAGTACAGCCTTTTTACGACTATAGCAATCAGTGTTGACATACTTTGTTGCACTTACCTTTTCCTCAGTCCACTCAGGAGCAGGCTTTGTTGTTGTAGCCATTGTTGTAGTCGTAGTAGTTTCAACAGGCTTATTTGTTTCCTGTTTCTTAGTTGTGGTTGTAGTAACTGTAGTCTGCGGAGCAGGCTTTGCCGTTGTAGTGACAGCAGGAGTTGTTTCGGGAGTTGTTGAAGTTGTCGAAGTAGCGGAATTGTTGCTGTCAGCCGAACAGCCTACCGCAAGAATAATCGCCGACAGAACAACAGCTGTCAGCGTGACGTGTTTTTTGATTTTCATATTTTGACCCTTTCCCATTTATTTTTATTATATTACCTTAATCATAACATTTAAACCGCAAATTGTCAATACATCAAACGCACGGATTAAATTTTCTTTGCCTACACAAACGGAGGAATTGCCCCGCACTAACCCTTCCAAAACCGCACTATCCCACTCACTTTTGTAACGCTATCGTCAGTATGCACTTTTTGGTTTTGCATTTGAACTATCCTATTCGCTTTTCGTAGGGGAGGAGCTCGCTCCTCCCGTTGCACCGAACTTTTCCATTCCCACAACCATTGTAAAAGGACAAAATACCCTTGCTCCGCACAACGCACTTGCCTCCCCTTTTTCGAGGGGAGGCGAGATATGGTGCTTGGCTAAGGTAGTACCGCTATCAAAACGATAGCGATAAAGCATAACATAGCAAAATGGGTTTAAACTATGTAGAAAGTAACGCAAATTTCCATCCTATTTGACTCCTCTCGAAAAAGGTTGAGCTTCTGTTGCTCGGTCAAGTCAAGCCAACTATGGTATGGATTGTAATTGCTCAGAAGTCGTTTTCCTGATTATTTTGCTTCTTTCCCTCGTTTATATTGAAAGGCGCATTGCTTTAAATAGCGAACCTGAGAAGTGCAGTCCGACAAATAGAACTAACATTAGCTTGTTACCAAAGATAATCACTGGCAGATATAGCAGAAGCGCATTAATCAAAAATACTTTTCTGACAAAAAATAATCCCGGCATATCTCACCGGGATTGCTTTATATCTTTGTATCATCAAGCACTTCCTGTATCTCCTTTTCCGATACGGTGAGATACCCTTGAATAAATGAATTCAGTACGTTTCTGTACGCACCCACAGGATTGTCGAAAACCCTCTTTTCCATCTGTTCGGCGCTTTCCTTTGTCGGAGCGTAGATTTTAAGTTCCATAAGATCCGTTCCGCCCATCTCGTTTATAAACCGTATGCAAAGCTGATAGCCGCCTTGCTCGACCTTTACTATCTCGGTCTTGACGGTTTTTTCGAGCCGTGAATGTGAAGTGATTTTCTTTGCGTAGTATATCGTGTCCTCCCTTATCGAAAGAGGAATAGTGTAAGCAAGCTCGATAGCGAGATATTCGCTCTTCGCCGTAGGCAGACAGGTTTCGTCATTGCCGGCTTTTTCGCAGATTATAAGACCCTTATCTTCCATATCGAAAAGACAGCAGATAAGATCGAAATACATTACAAAATCGTGGTCGACCGTGCATCGCATAAGCTCGTCTTTTGTGATACTGCCGACCTTGTACAGAATATATGCCACAAGCACCTCAATGTCCTTGCGGTCATAGAGCGTGTATTTAGGAACCGGTATACTCATATTGCTCCTCCTTTCAGATATGAACGTCAGATAACATAAGATAAAATCGCAAGATTTGCCGCCGACTCAATGCAGGGTACAGCCCTCGGAACGATGCAGGGATCGTGCCTGCCCTTGATACCCAGCGTTTCTTCCGTCATAGTAGTATAATCAACTGTTTTCTGCGGACGGGCGATTGACGGGGTAGGCTTCATCGCAACACGGAATACTATAGGCATACCGCTTGTGATACCGCCTAAAATGCCTCCGTGGTTATTCGTCCTTGTCCTGATTTCGCCATTTTCAATGCAGAACTCGTCATTGTTGTTACTGCCGTACATATTCGCAACATCAAAGCCTGCGCCGAATTCAATGCCCTTGACAGCAGGTACGCCGAATACCGCCTGTGAAATCCTGTTTTCGATGCCGTCGAACATAGGTGAGCCTATGCCCGCAGGAAGTCCGACCGCCGCATATTCGATAATTCCGCCTACCGAATCGAGCTTTGCCGCCGCACCTGCTATAACATCTCTCATCTGCTGCTCAACGTTGGTGTTGATAAGCGGAAGATAGCGGCTTCTGACCTGCTTTAATTGCTCGGCATTCACGTTCACAGGGTCAAAGCGTTCATCGCCTGCGTCCATTATCGACAGGATATGCGCCCCTGTGGTTATCCCCTTGCTTTCGAGTATTTGCGATGCTATCGCTCCCGCAAAAACCAGCGGTGCGGTAATTCTTCCCGAAAAATGTCCGCCGCCACGCAGATCGTTACTGCCGTTATAACGCACATATCCCGTATAATCGGCGTGACCGGGCCGTGCAAGGTGGCTCACGCTCTTATAATCAGCCGAATGCTGATCAGTATTCTGTATTACAGCGCAAAGGGGAGTGCCTGTCAGCACACCGTCCACCATTCCCGATACTACATTCGGGAAATCCTTCTCACTGCGCATTGTGCTTGTGCCGTCTTTCTTCGGCGCACGTCTTGCCATAAAGTCAAGCACAGCGTCAAAGTCGATTCCGATTCCACCCGGAAGCCCGTCTATCACAACACCGATAGCCTTTCCGTGCGATTCGCCGAATATTGAAACCGAAAGCTCTCCGAATTTAAACGCTGATGACATCTGCTGTACCTCCGAGCGCCCTGAAATCGTCAAAAAATCCCGGATAGGATTTGTTTGTGCATTCTGCGCCTTTTATAATTACCTCGCCTGTTGATCTTGTAGCCGCAACAGCGCCTGCCATTGCTATCCTGTGATCGTTATAATTGCGTACCGTACCGCCCTTGAACGCCTCAACAGGGAATATTTCAATGCTGTTTTCCGTAGAAATTGCTTTACCGCCTAAATCGTTTATAAGCTCTGTGGTGGCGGCAAGACGGTCGCATTCCTTGATGCGTAATCTCTCGCAGTTGATTATCCTGCACGGCTTTTCCCAGAAGCTCATCATCACCGCAATCGCAGGAACGAGGTCGGGAATATCCGATGCGTCTATTACCGACAGATCGCCGCCGTTTCTGAATTTTTCGGCAATGTCAACTATAGCCTTATCGCCCTGCACGCTGTTCAGGTTGAGATTTGTAAGCTCAATATCCGAGCCTGCACAGTTTGCCGCAAGAAAAAACGCACTCTGCGACATATCGGCCTCCACCGTGCAATTATGCGGCTGATACTTCTGACCGCCTTTTATAAAATAACCGTTCTCTGTTTTGCAAACCCCGACCCCGAACTGCTTCATACAATCTATTGTAATATTGACATAAGGCTTCGACTCAAGACGGGTGGTAAGAATTATCTCGCTGTCCTTTGAAAGTACAGAGAGTGCGAACAGAAGCCCTGTTATAAACTGCGATGAAACACTTCCGTCAATATAATACTTTCCGCCGTTCAGTCTGCCCTTGACCCTGTACGGCATCGAAAGCGTTTCGAACACAGCGCCGTTTTCCGTCATAGGCTCAATCAGCGGCGTTATAGGTCTTTCTGGGAGTTTTCCTCTGCCCGTAAATTCCGCTTCACAGCCGAAAGCCGAGAATATCGGTATCATAAATCTTAGCGTTGAGCCGCTTTCAAAGCAATCCACTGCGGCTTTTTGTGAGGGCTGAGTTATTCCCGTAATGTCATAACTGCCGTCTTTGCCGTTTATTTTTGCACCGAGTGCCGTCAATGCGTTTATTGTTGCGTGCAGATCCATGCACTCAAGCAGGTTATCTATATGCGTCGTACCGTCGCAAAAAGCCGCACATATGAGCATCCTGTGAGAAATGCTCTTTGACGGCGGCACTATCAGCTTTCCGCTGAGTTTTGACGGTGTTATTTTTATATCCATTGTGTTCCACCCTTGATATACGTTTATCTAATTAATAATACTATAAAACAGCCCAAAAGTCAAGAAAATCACACTCCGGTAACACAAAAACCCTCCCCGAAATCCCGGAGAGGGTAGTTGTCATTAAATTGTCTCGCATCCGATACGAGTAAATCCAAAAGCCCACATCCGATAAAATCCGATGTATAGGGCAGTGATTATCTCTTTGAGAACTGGGGAGCACGACGTGCAGCCTTTAAGCCGTACTTCTTTCTTTCCTTCATTCTGGGGTCACGAGTTAAGAAGCCTGCCTTCTTGAGTACGGGACGAAGCTCGTCGCTGTACTGAAGTAAAGCTCTTGAAAGGCCGTGGCGGATAGCGCCTGCCTGACCTGTAACACCACCGCCTGCAACTGTGCAGACAATGTCAAACTTCTCTGTTGTTCCTGTAAGAGCGAGAGGCTGACGAACGATGAGCTTTAATGTCTCAAGACCGAAATAATCGTCGATGCCACGACCGTTTACAGTAATAACACCGCTGCCGGGATAAACACGTACTCTGGCAACTGAGTGCTTTCTTCTACCTGTTCCGTAGTAATAAGGCTTTGATTCGTACATTGTTATCCCTCCTTAATATTTGAATTCTTCGGGCTTCTGAGCGCCGTTCTTGTGCTCTGCACCTGCATAAAGACGCATTCTTGTTGCGGCCTTTCTGCCAAGTGTGTTGTTGGGGAGCATACCCTCAATTGCGAGCTGCATAGCCTTTTCGGGCTTCTCGCTCATGAGTTTGCTGTACTGTACTTCCTTAAGACCGCCGATGTAGCCGGTGTGCCATCTGTAGTACTTGTTCTCAAGCTTGTTGCCTGTTAAAACTGCCTTTGCGCAGTTAATTATGATTACATGATCGCCACAGTCGCAGTGAGGTGCGTATGTGGGCTTGTGCTTACCACGGAGAATGTGAGCAGCCTTTGCAGCAACACGGCCGAGGGGCTTTCCTGCTGCATCGAGAATATACCACTTACGTTCAACTGTTTCAGCTTTAGGCATAAATGTTGACATTCTGATTCTTCCTTTCAATTACTCTTGAGGTTTGACCTCTGTTTGATTATTTTCACAACGTTTAATATTATAGCCATCCGTCAGCCTTTTGTCAAACGATTTTTCACGCAAAATCTAAATATATATCTATTTCTCTTTAAATCTCTTTAAATATCGCTGTTTCTCTCTATTTCTCTCTTGCGATTTCACTTTATTTCAGCCTGTTGCAAATAAGTGCGTTTTTCTTGATATATTGCCGTTATGCTTTTGTTTTTGCCGTAAGACTCTTTTGCCGTTTCATTATCGGATGTCAGCCGTAAAAGCCGGATAAAGTGCTGTAAAAACGCATTTTCGGTAATATGTAATCTCGTTTATCCCGATTCATCTTGCAATTAATGCTGTTTTGTGCTATTCTGAATGTTATAATAATAAAAGGAGCAAAGCTAATGACGCAATATCACAATATCCCGCCCGTGTACGATAAAAACAGCCGTATACTTATATTAGGCTCGTTTCCGTCCGTGAAGTCACGGGAGGCACAGTTTTTCTACGGACACCCTCAGAACCGTTTCTGGAAGGTGATGTCGGCGGTTCTTGACTGCGAATGTCCTGTTACTAAAGAAGAGAAGAAGCTGATGCTGTTAAGTCATAATATCGCCGTATGGGATGTTATCGGTTCGTGTGAAATAACAGGCTCGTCCGATGCTACCATAAGTTCGGTAGTCCCGAACGATATAGCCGGACTTGTAGCCGAAACTTCAGTTACAAGAATTTTTGCAAACGGTGCGACCTCATATAATATGTATAAGCGATATTGCCGTGACAATGTCGGAATAGAAGCCGTAAAGCTGCCGTCAACCAGCCCCGCAAACGCCGCTTTCTCGCTTGAACGGCTCATATTCGAATGGAAATCTCAGATTCTGTCGCAGTAGCTTATGGTTATATTACGTTCCTTTGCGTTCTTTATTAGATGGTCAAGCCTTATAAGTATCGCCTTTTCTTCATAGACAATTGCCTCGATTTTTTCGGGGTCTGTTTCCATATCGAAAAGCTGACGTGTCTTTTCAAGTCTGCTTTGAAGATACTCCAACCGTGAACGCATTTCTTCGGCTTCGCTGAAAGTATGCTCCTTGCTTTCCGCTTTAAATGATCTGCAAAAATTCAAGCACATAAAATGCCCGTCCTTTCAAAGAGTTTTTACATTCTATGAAAGTGACGGGCTTAAAATTACCGACAGAGCCTTTCTATTGCTTTTGCGAAAATTACCGTGTTGTCGAGAAGCTCCCCGACAGGCACGAATTCGTCCGCACCGTGTATCCTGTAATCCGTGTCGGGATGTTCAACGCCGAAGGCGACACCGCCCTCGATTCCGTGTACATAAGTTCCTCCGCCGATAGCTATACATTCGCCTTTTTTGCCCGTATGCTCTTCGTATACATCAAGAAGCGTCTTTACAAGAAAGCTGTCGGGAGAGGCATAATGAGCGTTTGTGCCTGTAAACTCCGCTATTGAAATACCCGTGCCGTCTACGGCGTTTTCCAGCTTGCTTTTCAGCTGAGATAATGTCATACTCATCGGAAATCTTATGTCGGTATTAAAGTCAAGTCTGCCGTTTTCAGCGTTTATAAGGCTTAAAACGCAGGTAAGCGCACCCGATTTATCCTCGAAGGCAATCCCCAATGAATAACCTTCTGTTTCTCCGTAAGGATAACGTTTCAGAATATCACCGAGCAGTTTTTTTGTTTCGTCCTTAATATCGAGCGTCACAAGCATTTCGAGCATTGCCGTTATTGCATTTTTCGCCTTTTGCGGAGTAGATGCGTGAGCAGATTCGCCTTTGCAGATAACTTTTATACCGTTTCCCGTCTGTTCTGCGGTAAAGCAACAGTTGTTCTTGTTATTTGCAATATATGAACAAACAGCCTCCTCGTGCTTTGAAGCGAGAACTGCGTAACACTCGGCAGGAACGGCGTTTATCACCTGTCCGCCGCTGATTTCCAAAATGTCGTCATTGCTCATTTGTGCCGTGTACTGTGTTCTCGCCATACCTTTTTCGCAGTTTATAAGCGGATAGGATGCGTCGGGAGTAAACACCATTGAAGGCATCTCGTCATTTCTGAGATAGTATTCAATATCAGCAGAGCCGTTTTCCTCGTTTGTGCCGAATATCAGCCGTACACCCTTTGACAGCTTTACGCCAAGCTCTTTTATACTGTACAGAGCGTAAAGTGCGGATACCGCAGGTCCTTTATCGTCAGTAACACCTCTGCCGTAGAGAATACCGTCCTTTTCGGTGACCTTAAACGGATCATACGTCCAGCCTTTACCGGCAGGAACAACGTCAAGGTGGCACAGCACCGCAAGAGAAGGCTTGCTTTCGCCGTCGGGAAGATAGTCGGCTGTTGCGTAATAATTTTCACGGTTGTTTACCGTAAAGCCCATTTCTTCGGCTTTGTCAAGTATTATTCCGAGTGCCTTTGCTGGCTCTTTTCCAAAGGGAAAATTTTCTTCCGCTTTTCCTTCTATGCTCGGCACTTCTACAAGCATTGACAGCAGAGATATAATATCTTCTTTGTTTTTCTCCGCAAAATTTCTGTATTTACTGTTATCCATTCCGACACTTCCTTTTGATCTTGTATCATTATTATACTACTCCGAGCCGAAAAGGTCAATTAATTCATTTGACATTTTTTGTGAAGTATGATATACTAATTAAAATAAATATATGCTTCAGGGAGGATACCCTATGAGTGCAAAAACCCCTATCGGCAGTAATTTAAAGCTGTTCAGAGCAAAGAAAAAACTTCTTAAGGATTTTATAACCAATGACCCTTATCTTTCGGGAGAACTGGGCAATTATAAACACGGCACACTTTTCAGACACGACATTGTATTTGTAAGCATAACAGACGGAAGTCATACCGCCGATTTGTTTACGGGAGAGGGCGAGGACTTTTTGTCGGCATTCGCCTCGGCTATGAACAGTGCCGAAAAGTACGTTTCGGATAATGATATTGTTCCGCTGTGGGTAAAGGTTGACTGTGTGAACAGCTGTAAGATCTGTACCCGTGCGGAATTTGAAGAAGAAATACGCTCAAGCCGTGAATTTTTCTTCAAAAAAGGCGTCAGCTTCGATACAGGCTTTGAAACCGCACTTCTTGAAGCACAACTTAATTGCTGCGGACTTATAAACTATAAGAACGGCACTCTTGACGATAATAAAATCAGGGATTTCCTCAGCAGCCGCACCACCCTTGAATCAATCCCCGACAATGTGTTATCGTTTACAACAGTCGGATATATCTGTGACGAAAACAAAAAGCTGTACAAGCTATATCCCGATGAGGAAAACTACGGCAGAAGAATTGTGTCGGAGCTGACAAAAGACGATATTAAGCAGGTCATAGAAACGTCATCGGTATATCTTGCGAATGCTGTCAAAGATAACGGGCAGTTTGATTACGGCGTAAATCCCGTGAACGATTTTCATTTCGTTACATATAACATACTGCGTCATTCCGGTACTATCTGGAGCCTTATAATGCAGTACGATACCACAAAGGACGAGAAGCTCGTGCCGAAGATCGAAAGCACGATAGACTTCCTTATGCAGAGCATAGAATATTCCGACAGCGACCACGCCTATCTTGTAGAGCGCAAGTCGGATGAAATAAAGCTCGGCGGTAACGCTATCGCTATAGTGACCTTGTCCACCTATGCCGCCGTATTTGAAAGCGACAGGTATGATAAGCTGATAGCCGCTCTTGCAAACTCTGTTCTTGATATGCAGGAAGAGGACGGCAGCTATTATCACGTTTTATCCTTCCCCGATTTTCAGCGCAAGGAACGTGACAGGATCGTGTACTATGACGGCGAGGCAACATTTGCACTTGCAAGAGCGTACAGTATCACAAAAGACAGCCGTTATCTTGAAGCCGCAGAAAAAGCACTCGATTATTTCATCAAGAATGATTATACACGTTTTTGCGACCACTGGATAGCGTATGCGGTAAACGAGGTCACTATCCACGACCCTAAGGAACGCTATCTGAACTTCGGACTTAAGAACGCAAACGATAATCTGAACAAGATTTTCAATCAGGATACGACCTTCCATACATTCCTTGAGCTTCTTATGGCGGCTTTCAGCCTTTATGAGAGGATAAAAGAGAAGAATATATATGTGTCATATATGCAGAGATTCAACTTTGAAGCATTTATCAGGACGATTTACCGACGTGCGCATTATATGCTTGGCGGCTATCTCTATCCCGAGATAGCAATGTATATGAAGGTGCCGGAATCTGTAGCATATACTTTCTGCGTGCGTCATGACAGCTACAGAATAAGAATAGACGATGTTCAGCATTATATCGGCGGTTATTATAATTTCTACAGAAATTTTGACAAGCTGAACGAATATTACAAGCAAATCACAGATAAGCCGAAAACACGGCAGAGCGAAACGCCCGTAGACAGCGAGAGAGCCTCGTTTGTCAACTGGATACTCAGCAATATCTGATTTTGAGAGGATAGCTTATGAACTTCATGCAACTTCGTGAAAGACAGCCGAAATTCCCCGTTACCGTAAAGACGGGAGAGGGAGTAGTAGAGCTTATCTGGAATAAAATTGAATATGCTGACGGCTACCGTGTGTTTGCGTCGCCTGTCGGCAAGAATCATTTTGTCGGTGTAATTAACGTCAAAGGCACTACTGCCGTGATGAAAAAACGTGCAAACGGCGTTCCTATGCAGTATAAGGTCAAGGCGTTCAGAATTGCGGACGGTCCGGATAATTTTTTCGGAGAGTCCGAAATTGTCATAGCGTGTCCGCTTGAAACTCCACGCAGACTTACCGCAATAGTCGGAAGCGACGGTATATGCACATTGTCATGGAGATACAACTCGCAGTGTGACGGATTCAAGATCTATGCCGATTCGAATGAAAGCGGAAAATATTCTTTTGTGTGCTACAGCGGAAAGAATTCCTGCAGGCTTGACAGCTTCACAAAAAGCGGTAAGGTTTCGTTTGTTGTACGCAGTTTTATAATGACAGGGCATATGGAAAAGCTGGGCGTTTCTTCTGCTCCTGCCGAAGCTGTTCTTCCCAAATCCAAAGGCGCTAAGGCAGTGCAGTTCGACCATTCGATGATAAGAAAAACGGCAGGCGATTATAAAACAAGACGCTTTGCCGGCAAGGACGGAAGGCTTTGCAACGATCACCATAAATGCACCGTGATGATAGGCGGCGATATTACCGTTTCGGCTGAAATGCAGAAAAATGCGGCAAAGGGAATGCCTGTTTTTGACGAGGCTTTTTCATCGCTCGGCGGAATATTCGGTTCGTTTGATTTTTCCGTTGCGATGCTTGATACGGATATTAACGATAAAAAGGCGTATACATTTGAGGACAGCCGTGTCATCAACTGCCCGTCCACGATTGCCGACGCTGTATGCAAGAGCGGAATAGACGCACTTGCCGTTAACGCAGGACTTCTGCAGAGAGCGCCGCAGTCGCTCGAAAAGTATCCGCTTACGGTTATAACCGAGAACGACTGCACACAGGGCGGAGAAAAGTTCAGCATTGTAAATATCAACAATATAAATGTCGGATTCATTTCTGCGACAGTGAACAAGGATATATCGCAGTATGTGTCACAGCTCAGAAAAGCAGGGGCAGAGTACATATTCTTCTTCTGTTCGTGGAATGAACGTCATACGCCTGCGGTAAAGCCTAAGTGGAGAAATCAGGCGGTAAAGGCTGCGGAGAGCGGAGCGGATATAATTATCGGCAACGGACTTAACGCCATTGCCGAATATGATGTTATAGAGTGCGCAGACGGAAGACGTGTTCCTGTGGCTTATTCGCTCGGCTCGCTTATTCCTGCCGATCCTGCGACACGCTTTGAGAAGATAGGAGCGTTACTTTGTGTAAGGCTCAAGCGTGATACCGCAACAGGTAAAGTTAATACCGACCTTTGCGGATACATTCCTTATGCGTTCAAGGATTACGGCACGGAACACAGAGCGGTGCTTTTATCCGATGATAATGCACGTTATTTCGGGCTGTCGGTATACGATACGCTAAAAAAGCAGGTGGCAACGGCACTCGGCGATAAAATAGAGCTTGCAAGATATGCCGAGAAGCCCGAACAGCAATCGTTTGCACTTCTCGGCTCGGCACTGATTTCGGAGCTTTTCAAGGACGATAACGATGTTGAAACCGACCGTTCGCATCTGTTCATATCTCAGCTTACTATGAACGGAACGCATTGCGATGTTGACGAGAAATACTTCCGTGACGGTGTTATGCCTCTTTACTACAACCTTTCCAAAGGCTATGACGAATACCTTGCCGAAAATAAGGCTGATGCGCTTATAACGGACCTTTATTACGCTGTTTCCACGCCTGTTTACAGGCTCGGAGATTCGCTTTATTCGGGCGGAAAAGCGTTTATACAATCACGTTTCTACGAGGAAAACAAAAGTCGGCTGAAACGGCTCGATATAAAGGATGAAGCGGTGTGGAAGCCTCTGCTTGACAAGTTCATTGATTCGGTTACCGCTGTGTATGACAGGGAGAAGATTATACTTGTACGCATAACGGATCCCAAGCTGTACTATGTCAACGGACGATATGTACGCTCGACAGACCGCTCGTGCAACTTCAAGCTGCTTCTTGATATGGAGAACTACTTTATAAGACGTGTTTCTCCGAAGGTCATCGACATATCACGGTTCTATCCCGGTGTGATAAACAAAAGGGGAAGAAGCTATGCGGTATGCCGTGATGAGCATTTCCGCAATAACATTTCGTTGATTGCCAAAAGTATATGCTCCGGCAAGAAGGCAAACTATGTCAACTCGCTTGCTTACGACCCTGAAATATGGCTCACGGAAGTGGCTGAAAACTTTGATATAATCAAGGCAGGCAAGGCGGAAAGCTTCTTCTTCGGCACAAACAATGCCGTAGACTACTTTATAAGCAGGCTGAGCCGTGACTTTATCTGTGCGGAATTCAAGGATATTCTCAGGCTGAAAACAAGTGAGCTTGTCACGTTCAATGAGATAAGGGCTTGTTATGATTTCGGCAGAAACGCAGTGCTGAAGCGGGTTTATAACGGCATCTGCGCTATACGCAAGGGCAATATTGCGAATGCGGATATTGATGAGATCATAAGGCTCGGATTATATGCACAAAGCGATCTTGCTAAGACGTTGGAATCATTTTACAACAAAAACGGGATTATCAGAAACTGTGTGCTTTCGACTAAGAATCTTAGCTTCTATCTCAAGTGTGCAAGGCTGTGGATGGCAGGCACAGACAAGGATGCGGTGGCACAGCTTGCCCGTAGATATTACGAAAAACACAGACCTGTGATTCTTGATGTTTTTGGCAGGGCAGACGGCGGCGACATTCCGGAGCTTGCAGACGGTACGGTAAAGGGCAGTGTGATAAGCGGTTATTCGGCTCTGACGGTGTGTTCGGAGAAACCTGCGGATATTGATCTGAGCTATATTGACGACAAGTCGGCTGTTTTTACCGAGCTTACACGCTCATACTTTGCGAATACGCACGGCGACTGGCTTTTAGTCGATTTTTCTGATATTGTGAAGCCGATTTACAGGCATAGGTCGGCGTATGTCGCATCAATTGATGAATTATGCTGTTCTATGGCTTACAGAGCATTTATGACGGACGATGAGGTTTTCGAGCCGTTCAAGGAAAATGCTGACAGCAAATTTATCGAAAAAGCGATTTCCGATTTTGCAAGAACCGTAAAAGCAAAGTACGGGAAAAATATAATATTAAGGAAAACATATCTTCCACTTAACAGATTGGATATTACAGGAAGAATCCGTCCTTTTGACGATACGGAATTTATATCCGAGAAAGAAAATCTGATAAGCAGAGCAGAGGAGATATTTGTACAATGCACAGATTGCTATATAATTGACTATGAAAGCCGGTATCTGCCTGTGTGCGCCGATAAAAACGCCGATATTTCTGAGCGTATGCTTGAAAGCGACTTCTATAAGGAAGCGGCAGCTGCCGTTGACCGCATAATTTCGGGAACAAGCAAAAAGACGGTAAACAATGTGGATATAGTCGGTTATCTTGAGCGGTGCGAGCGTATCAGAAAGGATAACCCCGATATGTCTGCCGAGCTTTCCCGTGAGATATTCGGCGGTGCGGCGGAGATATTCATGACAGAATAAATTTTATGTATGTTTAAAGCCCTTTGAGGAAAACTCGGAGGGCTTTTGGTTTTTGTTGGGCTTAATTATTATTATGGAACGAGAGTTTCAGGCACAATACATATTATTAAAACGGTCACAGCGAAATGCTGTGACCGCTTATCTGCTTTATTGCTTTGTGTAACTCCGCCGTTCAACAACTTTAGCTGAACAATAACAATTCCATAGGCGGAGCTTGAAGTGGCACATTGCCGCCCAAATAGCATTATTTGAATATTCTGCATTCTGCTCCTATCAAATTCAATCCCCATCATAGTTGGCTCGGCTTGATTGAACAACAGAACAGCGCCCTTTTTCGAGGGTGGACAAGTTTAGTGCGGAACTATGGGTTGTTGTCCTTTTTTCAATGGTGTGGGGATGGCGGATTTTTGTGTATGTTGAGTTTGTAGGGGAGGGGCTCGCCCCTCCCGAAACATCATTGCAATTATCAAAAATCAAGTTAATATATTAAAATGAAAATTTGATTGCAATCCGCTATTGATAATTGATAGATTAAAAACGCTGAGAAAATCAATAACTACGATGCAACGGGAGGGGCGAGCAAGGCAAGTGATAAGTGTTCTATTGCAAAGATTAGTGAAAACAACAAGGATTGGTGCAACGGGAGGGGCAAGCTGTATAGTGTGATAACATAGTTTACAGAATGTGCAAGGACATAGTTTACATATTT
>ENA-ORPF01000693-ORPF01000693.1-human-gut-metagenome-genome-assembly--contig:-NODE-693-length-32093-cov-5.262157_pt1 | contig 32093 bp, 20 predicted proteins | sample MGYA00242140_ERZ509070 | MGnify/ENA primary metagenome ERZ509070 (study PRJEB26280, sample SAMEA2338713) | human gut metagenome | biome: human gut; feature: human-associated habitat; material: faeces... | reverse complement strand
AGAATGTCAAGATCACGAAAGAGCGCATCCCTGCCGCGACGCAGCTTTTCACGCCGGACTGGATCGTCCGCTATATGGTGGAAAACAGCCTTGGTCGGCTCTGGCTGGAAGGTCACCCCAACGCCGAGCTGCGCGACAGCTGGAAATACTATCTGGACGAAGCCGAGCAGGAGCCGGAGGTAGAAGCGCAGCTTACAAAGCTCCGCGAGGAATACAAGACCATCAAGCCGGAAGAAATCAAGGTCATCGACCCGTGCATGGGCAGCGGGCATATTTTGGTGTATGCATTTGATGTGCTGATGCAGATTTATACCTCCGCCGGTTGGGATCAGCGCGAGGCGGCACAAAGCATTCTCAAGAATAACCTCTTCGGTCTCGATATTGATGACCGTGCAGCGCAGCTTGCCTATTTTGCGGTCATGATGAAGGCCCGGCAGTACGACCGCCGCTTGCTCACGCGCGGCATTCAGCCGAATATTTACTCCATCTGCGAGAGCAACGGTATTTCGGCAGACGTGATAGCATATTTCCATGGGGACAATGCAAAGCTGAAATCCGATATCGAGAGCATTGTCACCGAGCTTCACGACGCCAAGGAGTACGGCTCTATCCTGAACATCACACCCGTAGACTTCGCCGGACTGTACGCCCGGTTTGACGAGATCCGCAATGACATAAGCATGATGAAGCAGGCAGCGCTGGATGAGCTGCTGCCGCTGGTCCAGTGCGCTGAATTGCTGGCGCAGAAGTATGATGTGGTGGTGACGAATCCGCCGTATATGGGCAGCAGCGGCATGAACGCTCTTTTAGCGGATTATGTAAAAACAAAATATCCGGATAGCAAAAGCGATCTGTTTGCATGCTTTATCGAACGCTGCGGACAGATGGCGAAGAAGAACGGCTATCAGGCGATGATCACGCAACACGCTTGGATGTTCCTGTCCAGCTTTGAAAAACTGCGTACAAGGCTGCTGGCAGTCGATATTGTCAATATGGCACACCTCGGCGCAAGAGCCTTTGAAGAAATCGGCGGCGAAGTGGTGCAGACCACCTCGTTTGTTATCCGCAAGAGCCACATCACGGACTATAAGGGCGAGTATTGCCGCCTGATCGAGCCGACCACGCAGCAAGGGAAAGAGGACATGTTCCTTGCAGGCGAAAACCGCTATGAAGCCGACCAGTCCAACTTCTCCAAAATCCCCGGCTCTCCGGTGGCGTATTGGGTGAGTGAGAAAATGCTTCTTCCCTATGCAACCGCAGTAAAACTATTAGGGGATATAGCTGCACCGTGTGCTGGCTTGGCAACTGGTGATAATACTATTTTCCAACGGAACTGGTTTGAAATTAGCTTTCCCAATATAGGTTTTAATGTTTCATGCGTGGAAGAAACATTGCACCGAACCGAGAAATGGTATCCATGTAATAGCGGCGGAGATTTCAGGAAATGGTCTACTGATGATATCATAGTTGTGAATTGGCAAAATGACGGTGCGGAAATTAAACAATTTCGAAATGCAGCAGGAAAGCTTGCAGCACGACCGCAAAATACCAAATGGTATTTCAAAGAAGGATTAACTTGGAACAAATTAAGCTCATCTCGCTTTGCCGTTAAGTACAAATGCTCTGGCTATGTATTTGATGACACAAGCAGGTCGGCTTTTCCTAATAATCCATATTATTTGAAGTATATTATTGGATTGTTATGTTCTAATATTACATTTGAGTATCTTAAAGTGCTAAATCCAACAATGAGTTTCACAAATGGGGATTTGATACGGATTCCTGTAAGGTTTGAAGAACAGCAGGATGTTCAGATTAGTGAGCTTGTTGAAAGGAACATTGCCTTATCCAAAACCGACTGGGATTCCTACGAAACCTCATGGGATTTTAAGCGGAATCCATTGATTTAAGGAGGAGTAGAATATGAGTTTACATGCAAAGCTGCCAGATGTTTTTTCTGAGGATGTAACTTCCTTGGATGATTATAAGAACCGAATTCAAGAAATCGAAAAATATTGCAAAAGCAATGGTGACGACAACTGGGGGACATTTTATCGTGGCGATTTATACGACGCAAAAGCGCAGTGTAATCTCTTCCGTTCTAATAGCACCACAAATGAAGCAGAATTATTTAATACTTGGAAAAACACGCACTCCAAAATATGCGAAGATTTCCCAGAAGAATTCATGCAGCTTGCTTATATGCAACACTATTGCAAAAAAGAGGACGCATTATATACGCGCTTGTTGGATTTTTCAACTGATAGTCTTGTCGCGCTTCGCTTTGCCTGTGGGGAAGGTGAAAATCGCAGAAAAAAAGTAACAGTATATCAAACTGATTACTTGCGGCTTAATGCGATTGACCGCAAGGAAATACTTGAAAGTTATATGCGGCTTGTGAAAAGTCAAGAATTTCTCCCCTTGTACAAAGAATCACAAGATGAAGCATGTTGGAGCAGAGATACCTTTGTGGAAGTAGAGAGAAATTTCCCGAGAATCGATAGACAAAAAGGTCTATTCTTGATTATGGGAAACTTTACAACGGCAGAGTTGCTCGGTGAACAAGATCCAGACGGGGCATCACAAGCAATGAAGGTTACGCACGAACTAAGTGAAAACATTGGTAGAGGTGAAAACTGCCCAGGCTACGTAGGGGTATTGGCTATTGCTGCCGACTGCGTGGAAAAAATACGCAGAGGACTTGAACTAATGCCAGATTATCGCATCGATTACCTTATGGATGAAGAAACGGGAGCCCACCATGCCTAACGAAAAAATACAATTTAGCCTGAAGGAGCGCTTTGCTGCCCCGCTGCCGGAGTTTTTCCACCGCCGCATTGTGTTCTGGCAGGATCCCGACCGGGAATTTGAAAAAGATGTGGACGAGCTGGAGCTGCCGGGGGTGCGCGTCATCCGCCTTACCGGCACCAATAACTTTGCCGTAAAAAAGCTGCTGCTCCACGATGATCTGCACAGCGATTTCCTCATCTACTGCCCCCTTGCCTACGCCGATGAGCAGGAGGACTGGCTGCAGGATATCGAATATTACAGCGAGATCTTCCAGGCGGATTTTATTTCCCTGCAAATGGAGGAGCTGAACATTGCGCCTTCCACCGCCATGCGCCGGGCAGTAAAGCTGTATGCTCGCTTCCTGGAAAGCAAGGAGCGCCGCCTAAAGCTGCGCCGCATCGGGCACGAGTACCAGTCGCCGGGGCAGCTGCACATTGATGTGATGACTGTCCTGGCCGGGGTGGAGGGTGGCACGCCGCAGGATATTATCATCGCAGTTCTTTCCGCCGGTCTGGAAAAGGAAACGAATCCCATCCTGCAAAATATCCGCCGCTTCGGCAGCATTGGCGCCTTCTGGGAGCTGGTGCGCCGCCTTACCGGGTACATCGAGGAGGAGGAAAAGCCGCTGTCTGGCTTCGCTGCGCACATATTGCTTACTGCGCTTTCACAAACCATGAATGCCTCGGTTTTCCGGGGCTTGGAACGGTTTATCTCTGAAACGAACAAAGCCTACTGCTACGGGATCGTCCACGAATGGCGCTCTCGGGAGAATAACGACAGCCTTTATGAGATCTGCCGTACCATAGAGCAGGAGCTGCGGCTCCCTGCCCGCTTTGAAAAGCTGGAGCCGGAGGCGCTGCTCGCCGGAGATGTTTTCCCCTGCATCAATGAAAGCATATTGAAGCAGCTTTACAGCGAGATCGCCGAGCATGTGGTCAGGACCGAACTGATTATGAAGGTATGCGCCAACCGCCGGACGGCCGGTTGGTATGCCCGCTTCTCGGATTATTTTGACTGTCTGTTTTTCACCGGTAAAATGCAGCTGTTCTATCAGGAACACAGCAGCGGGTTTCATATCGTCGAACCCCAAAAGATATGGGAGCTGTACACTAGCGAGCTTTACCGTATGGATAGCTACTACCGGCGGTTCCATCTTGCCTTTGGCAATTCGCTGAAAAAGCCCAACGACATTTTAGAGGATCACCTAAAGCGTTCGCTGGACTTCGTAGAGGCGTTGTATCAAAACTGGTTCCTGCGGGAGCTGACCACCTGCTGGACCAATGCCGCTGCTGATGACTTGGCTGTTTTGGGCTATGTTTCGAAAATCGAAAAGCAGCGGAATTTCTATAAAAAATATGTTGCACCTGCAACCGGGAAAAACACCCGTGCGTTTGTTATCATTTCGGATGCCCTGCGATATGAGGTCGCTGCCGAACTAACCGAACGCATTCTGCATGGCACGAAAGGGACAGCCGAGCTGGAATCCATGCAGGCGATTTTCCCCACCGTCACCAAATTTGGTATGGCGGCGCTGCTGCCCGGTAGGACCTTATCTGTTGATGAGGGGATGAATGTTCTGGTGGATGGATGCCCGACCCGTTCCACCGCAGAGCGCAATGCTATTTTGACTGCTGCTGACCCAAGTAGTGTCGCTATACAGTCCAAGGACCTTTTTGCGATGAAAAAAGAGGAGCGCCGCGAGCTGACGGTCGGCAAGGACGTTATCTACATCTACCATAATTGGATCGATGCTACCGGGGATAAAGCATCTACCGAAACGAAGGTATTTGATGCATGCGAAACTGCCATTCAGGAAATCATCAGCATTCTTCGCATTATTATCGGCGATTTAAGCGGAACAAATATATTCATTACTGCCGATCACGGATTCTTATACTCCTACCGGCCGCTCGTCGAAAGTGACAAGCTGGATCGAAAGGCGTTCTCCGGGGAGGTGCTGGAGCTGGGACGGCGTTATGCGCTTACCGCGTCGGATACGGAAGCAGAGCATCTTTTGCCGATCTGCCTATCGCATGAACTGGACGGGGCTTCTATCAAAGGCTTTGCTCCGCAGGATACTATCCGCATGAAGGTTCAGGGTGGCGGAGAGAATTATGTCCACGGTGGTATCAGCCTGCAAGAATTAGCGGTGCCGGTAATTGCCTTCAAGAATATCCGCGCATCCTACAAGAATTATGTTGAGGTCAAGAATGCCGAGCTGAAGCTATTGAGTGAAAGTCGAAAGGTCTCCAATTTGATCTTCTCCTTGGAGTTCCATCAGCGCCAGCCGGTAGGCGATAAGATCCAGCCATGCACCTATTCTATCTATATGGCGGACGATACGGGCGCACCGGTCAGCGACCGGCAAACGGTAATCGCAGATAAATCCAGCGAGAATGCAGCTGACCGGGTGTTCCGTGTCCGCTTTAACCTGAAAGCAGGAACCTATGATAAGAATAAGGTCTACCACTTGGTGATTACCAACGACATTGACCGTGAAGAACTTGAGTTCCACATTGACATCGCTTTTGCCGATGACTTTGGGTTTGACCTGTGAGGTGACGAAAATGGACGAACAGATGTTGAGCAGCATAACCGACGATAAAAACGCCCTGATCGACCAAAAGCTGCGCAGGGTGTTTGATGGGCGCATTGTTCGCAAGGATCTGACCAAGAAGATCAAGGAAGGCGTCAATGTACCCGTCTATGTGCTGGAGTTCCTATTAGGGCAGTATTGCAGCGCCGATGACCCGGAGATCGTAGCAAGCGGCGTCGAAAATGTTAAGAAGATTCTTGCCGAAAACTACGTGCGCCCCGATGAATCGCAAAAGATCCTCTCTATGCTGCGGCAGCGCGGTAGCTTTACCGTCATTGATAAGATCACGGTCAACCTGAATATTAGGTGGGATTGCTACGAAGCCGAGTTTTCCAATCTCGGCATTAAAGACGTCCCCATTTCGGAGGACTATCCCTCGAAATATGACCGTCTGCTCTGCGGCGGCATATGGTGCATTGTGCAGCTGGAATATGAGTACAATGAGGAAGAAAAAATGGTTTCTCCCATCCATATTCGTAAGCTAACCCCCATTCAAATGCCTCATGTTGATATCACAGAGCTGAAGGAGGGGCGCAAGGCCTTCACCCAGGAAGAGTGGATGACGGTCATGCTTCGTTCCATCGGAATGGAGCCGGATAAGCTGACCGAGAGGGAAAAATGGCTGCTGCTTGCCCGTATGCTGCCGCTGGTGGAAAATAACTTTAACCTTTGCGAGTTGGGGCCCCGCAGTACCGGAAAATCCCACCTATACAAGGAGATCTCCCCCAACAGCATCCTTGTTTCGGGCGGACAAACCACCGTCGCCAATCTGTTCTACAACATGGCCAGAAAGACCGTTGGACTTGTCGGCTTGTGGGACTGTGTAGCATTTGATGAGGTTGCCGGCATTTCCTTTAAGGATAAGGACGGCATTCAGATCATGAAGGACTACATGGCGTCCGGCTCCTTTGCTCGCGGCAAGGAGGAAAAAGCAGCCTCGGCCTCAATGGTTTTCGTCGGCAACATCAATCAAAGCGTTGATGTACTGCTTAAAACCTCCAGCCTGTTTGACCCGTTCCCGCCGGAAATGGGCACCGATACGGCATTTCTTGATCGGATGCACTGCTACATCCCCGGCTGGGAGATCCCGAAATTCCGCCCCGATTACTTTACCGATGACTATGGCTTTATTACCGATTATCTCGCCGAATTTGTGCGGGAGCTGCGAAAGGAGCAGTACGGTGATGCCTTGGATAAGCATTTCCGCCTTGGCAAAAATCTCAACCAGCGGGATACCATTGCTGTCCGTAAAATGGTCGGCGGTTTTATCAAGCTGCTATATCCTGATGGAGAATATACCAAGGAGCAGCTGGAGGAGATTCTCAAGCTTTCGCTGGAGATGCGCCGCCGCGTCAAGGAACAGCTTAAAAAGCTGGGAGGCATGGAATTCTACGATGTCAACTTCTCCTATATTGATAATGAAACCTTTGAGGAGCATTATGTTTCCGTACCGGAGCAGGGTGGAGGCAAGCTGATCCCGGAGGGCATCGGGAACCCCGGTCAGGTCTACACCATATCCCGGGGAAAATCCGGCATGATCGGCGTTTATCGTCTGGAATCCCAAATGCTTCCCGGCAGTGGAAAGCTGGAAAAGACCGGCGTCGGTTCCGATTCCAAGAGCAAGGAAGCAATCAATACTGCTTTCAATTATCTTAAAGCGAATGCCGGTCGGATCAGCGGCGCCATCAGTACCACATCAAAGGATTATATTATCAACTATCAGGATCTGCAGGGCATCGGTATGACCGAGAAGCTGGCGCTGCCAACCCTGATCGCGCTGTGCTCCATTGCCTTGGCAAAACCAACAACAAGCAGCCTCGCCGTTCTCGGGGATATCAGCATTGCAGGAACGATGCTGAAGGTCGATGAACTTGCCAATACCTTGCAGGTTTGTTTGGATAGCGGTGCCAAAAAGGTTTTGCTGCCCATCACCTCCGCAGCAGATCTCGGCACGGTTCCGCCGGAGCTGATTGGCTGTTTTAACCTCATTTTCTACCAAAGTCCGGAGGACGCTGTATTTAAGGCGCTCGGTGCGGAATAAGTCGGTAAAGGGGGCTGTTCCCATGGCAAGACACGGAAAAAGCAGCAAGAGTAGCCGCTCTGAACCGCTTGATTCCTTTGCTCGATCTTGCGGCAGCGGCAACACTGGGTTACATTGCTGCCACACGCCGTGAAAAGCAAGGGAGAAATCGTAGCCGGAATATGCAGTTGCCGATGCTGCAATGGGGCTTGGCAAGCTAAATACAACCGATGATGTGTTGAAGTTTGGCGGAATGCTTGGTGCCATAGGCGCTTTTGATGCTGATGATGGACCGCCCTATTCTGCAAGTCATACCCGCTATGCATGGAGCCTCAATTGTGAGGACGGCTCTGATTATGGCATCGACCCTGCCGATTATGAAACTCGGACGAAGTACAGTAGTCATGTGCCGGATATCACTGCTGTAATCCGGGTAAAACAAAGACTATCTCGCCAATGATGAACCGCTAAAGGTCGGTGACTGTGCAAAATAATGACGGCAAAACGGAGGACGGTATTATCTTTTCCATCGAGCAGCGCGCTGCAGATGCCGCCGTAGGCCTCTGCAAAGCAGGTAAAATCATTGCAAAGAAATAGCACAGGGCGGAAAAGACATCGAGGCCGTTCTTGTGAAGCGCAATCATTTGCATAGCACTACTGTGCAAAATAGAAAGGGGTTTTCTCATGCCCACCATTGTTGCCCTGGGCGAAATGCTCATTGACTTTGCCCCGGTGGCTGCCGACGCCGCCGGCTACCCCACGCTAAAGGCCCAGCCGGGCGGTGCGCCCTGCAATTTCCTTGCTGCATTGCAAAAATACGGCTGCTCCACCGCAATGATCGGGAAGGTCGGGGACGACCGCTTTGGCCGTCTGCTCATTCAAACCGCCGCCGATTGCGGCATTGAGACCCGTGGCATCATAAAAGACGCCGCTGCCTTTACCACCATGGCGTTCGTCACGCTGGATGCTGATGGAAACCGGGAATTCAGCTTTGCCCGCAAGCCCGGTGCCGATACCTGCCTGACCGAGCACGAGGTGGATTACAGCCTGATCAACGCTTGCCGGGTGTTCCATTTCGGCACGTTAAGTTTGACCGATGAGCCCGCGCGAACCGCAACCCAAAAGGCGGTGGCATACGCCAAAGCGCAGGGCAAGCTCATCAGCTTTGACCCCAACCTGCGCAAACCGCTTTGGCCGGACGACGCCGCGGCAGCAGCGCAGATGGAGTGGGGGCTGCATCAGGCGGATATCGTCAAAATCAGCGATGAAGAAGTGGATTTCCTGTGGCACACCACCCCGGCGGCAGCGGCGCAAAAGCTGCTGCGGGAGTACGGCGCCCGCCTTGTTTATGTCACCATGGGCCCCCTGGGCTGCTATTTTGCCAACCGCAGCGGCAGCGGCACGACTGCCTGCCCCACCGGTATCCATGTGGTGGATACCACCGGAGCCGGGGATATCTTCGGCGGCAGTGCTATGAGCCAATTGTTGAAGCTCGATAAAGCTCCGGAGGCGCTGTCGGCAGAGGACATGTCCGCCATCACCCGCTTCGCCTGCTGCGCCGCCAGCCTCTCCACCCGCCACCACGGCGGCATCAACAGCGTCCCGGAGGAGCAGGAAGTGCTGGAGCTTATGCGGCAAGTTCAAGGTTGAAGCCGTAGGCAACCCTTTTGTATTTTAGTGAGACGGGGTTGGGCTCCCCTCTGCGCAGGGAGTGATCTCCGGGTTAAGCTTTTGGGAAATAGTTCAGCATTTTTGGTTGTGAAGCGCAATGCCTCATCGGTAATTGCATTGAGAAGCGAATGTGCCATTGGGTAAGAAAGTGAGCTTGGTATGGAGAATCAAAACATTGTTAGTAAAATGAATTATTTCCTCCACGAATCTGCTGCAGCAATTGTAACATGGTTGGAGGGCATCCTTCCGAAAGCAGCCGACACCTGGTGGAGCGACTGTGTATTAAGCAGCTTGAGCTATACCCAACGCGAAATTGCCAATTCAAAAGGCTTTTCTAAGCTTTCGGACTTTGACCTCGCCGCATTGCTTCGGATTGCAAATAAATCATGGCACGATATGCAAACCGTGACATACTTGCCTTATTCTGAACGAGAAATAGTACGGGAAATGATGAGCGTTCGCAATAATTGGGCGCATTGCAGTGCTGACCTACCGGGAAAGGACGTTGTTCTTCATGACCTCCGTATCATTTCCGCATTTATTTCCCAAGTAGGCGGGGATAGGGCTCTCTGTGATGAAATTGAAGCATTTTCCGAATATATTGAACGACCGGACAGCATCAAAGGCCCCCTCCTTCCCGTGATACAGAAAAACGATGCGGAACCGGTAAAAAAACCAAACCAAGACGGAGAGATAAAAGAGAATAGTTTGGTCTACCTTGGGGGCAACCCGGAGGTACGTGGTGTTGTGCGCTCCATAAAAAATATGGGGGCCGTTACAAAGTATGATGTTTTTATCAATGGAAAGCTGGATAGTTTTTACAGCGGACAAATTGAACTTTTAGAGGAGCCGTCCGGCTTAAACTGGGTCAGTATTGACACGGCACGCAGCTATTTGGCTGCATACCAAATAAAAAATCCTTCTTCCAAGAACCTCTATTCTCTTAATTCCGCTCGAATTGACTTTGTTCCTTACCAGTTCCGTCCTGCACTTAAAATGATTCATTCTGATGAGCCTCGCATACTGATTGCAGATAGCGTCGGCGTGGGTAAAACAATTGAGGCCGGGCTGATCATTAAAGAATTGGAAGCAAGAAACGAGCTTGAAAGAATAGTTGTTATATGCCCTCGTCCCCTGGTTGCAGAGCGCAAATGGGAAGATGAGATGAAGCGGTTCGATGAAGATTTTATACCGGTTGACGGTGCTACCATGCGACAAATTCTTTCCGATACAAACCGTGACGGAGAGTGGCCGATCAGATACAACAAGATTATTATTCCTTACTCCATCATGGACAGCCGCTTATACTTCGGCAATGAACAAAAATTCACAAGAACAGTTGGGCTGAACGAACTGGATCCCGAGCCTCATTTTGATCTGGTTATTGTCGATGAGGCTCATCATATCCGCAACGGCAGTATGGATAAAGAAAAGGCATTTGCTTATAAATGCACCAAGTTTTTCTGTGATCGCGCTGATGCGGTGGTCATGCTAACGGCAACACCTCTGCAAACCGGAAATGACGACCTCTATACGTTGCTGAATGTGCTTCGACCGGATGTCGTTATTGATGAGAAGACCTTTGAAATGATGGCAAGACCGAATGAGTACATCTCTCGTGCAGTTCGGCTGATTCGTTCCGCCGATGAAGGATGGGCAGCGGCTGCGACAAAGGAGCTGTTGGGTGTTAACCGCACCCAGTGGGGAGATGATGTAATTGCCGAAAACCCGCTTTTTAACAATATTTTAATGCGCCTTGAAAAGAAGAATATAACACGGGAGGAGAGGGTAAAGCTTATTTCGGATATTGAGTCTCTTCACAGCTTCGCCACGATGATTAACAGGACAAGAAGGAGAGATATTCAAGACTTTTGTGTTCGGAGATCTCACACGATATCGACGGAATTCACCGGATATCAGCAGATGCTTTATGACGAACTGTTATCATTTGAACGAGCAACGCTGACCATGCTGCATAATCCCCGTTCGGTAGCGTTTATGATGAGCACGATTACGCGGCAAGCTGCCAGCTGTATCTTTGGGCTTGCCCCGCATATAAGAGATATTATTACACGTAGGATTCGACAATTGAACGATGATCCGGATATTGAATACAACGCATTTGATGTAGATGAAAATGCCAATGACGTGATTTCCGCTTTGGCGGAAACCGTACTGTCCCTTGCGGATAACCTGCCAGCTGAAGATCCGAAGTTTGAAGAAACACTAAAGATTATTCAATTGAAGCAGGACATGCCGAATAACAAAATAATGCTGTTCAGCACATTTCGGCATACTTTGGCCTACATAAAGAAAAAGCTGACGGAGGCAGGCTATCGCGTTGAACAAATCGACGGCGGTGTTAAGGACGAGCTGCGGTACGAGTATAAAACGCGTTTTGAGCTTGCAAAGGACTCTCCCGATGCAATTGATATCCTTCTCTTTACGGAAGTGGGCTCCGAGGGTCTTGACTATCAGTTCTGTGATATGATGATCAACTATGACCTCCCTTGGAACCCCATGCGCATTGAACAGCGAATCGGCCGTATTGATCGTCGAGGGCAAAAAAGTGAAGCGGTCAACATCTACAATATCATCACAGAGAACACCGTGGATGCTGAAATTTACCACCGCTGTTTAGCTAGGATCGGTGTTTTTGAGAACAGCATCGGAGAATGCGAGGAAATACTGGGGGAAATTGCCTCCGGTATTGAGGGCATTGTTCTTGATACTTCTCTTACTGACGCCGAAATGCAGCGCAAGCTGGAACAAATTGCCGATAATGAGGTCCGCAGGGCTCAGGAGATTACCCGGTTAGAAGAAGAGGAGAAGGAATTGTTTGGCTTCGATTTGACCGAGTTTACTACCGCACAAGAAATACGGCGCGCAGAAAACCCGTGGCTTACGCCTCATGGCTTGCAGAGCTTGATTGAACAATACCTCAAGGCACTTCTCGGGGACGGAGTTTATATCCTCGGCGAGGGGGCTATGAAAAATATTCGACTCAATGCATCCGCAAGAGGCACTCTGAAGGATGCATTGAGGAAAATGCCCGGTGGCAGAAATGCATCAAGAAGATCATGGGAGAACTACCTTATCGGGAGAAAACCGAACCATGCAATCACCTTTGATTCTGATGCAGCATCGAAGGATCGAAACAGCTTTTTTATCACACCAATGCATCCATTGGCGCGGCAGGCTGCAGAATACTTCTCCAAAAACGAACCGATATATTTGAAACTGCAATTCCTTTCGGATACCATTCCGGCAGGCTCTTATCCTTTTTCGGTGTATGCATGGAAGTATACCGGCTTTAAAGAGTATACACGCCTTGTAACGATTTGCCGGAACGAGCAAGTGGAGGCAGAGCTACCTGATATTCTGGAAAACGGCATTGGCTATCCGGAAAAGGCCACTCCCGATTGTGATTGGTCGGATCTTGAAGAAATTCAAATTTTAAGGTGGCAGGCTGCCCACAATGCACATCGGCAGGATGTGGCTGCTACTACTGCGTTCAGGCTGGAAAGTCTTGAGAATAACTACGGCAACCGAATTCGCTCCCTGGAGCAGCAGGCAAAGGACGCAACCGATGAATCTATTCGCAGAATGAAATTAGGTGAGTTGGAACGTGCGGAGGATGAGTATTCTAATAAAATGAAAGAAGTTCATCAGCTTGCGGCAAAGGCAGATATTTACACAACACTTCTTGTTAACGGGATCATTACCGTCATGGAGGGATAAGTATGTCAACACTACAGGAGCTTTTTGAAGAATATAGGGGCGTCGACTTTCGCGATCTCGGCAGTCGCAAGTTGGAAGTCCTTCGAAACGCATTAAAGAAGCTGCCCAAAGAAGAAATAACCTCTATTGAAGACGGGAAAAGATTTCTTGAGCTGTTGAGGAACTTCCGCGAGGAGCTTGCAAAAAGCGCCAAACTGAATGGAGAAAACTACCCCAATCTTTTGAAGTCAATACTGACCGTCGGAGAGGACGGCCTGTATTCGGACAGCCTTCGTTTCATTTTTGAACTGATCCAAAATGTTGATGACTGCGATTTTGCCCAACCGGATGATTGCAAGCTGGATATGCGGTTCGACTTTGAACATGGCGAAATTATCCTTACATACAATGAAGTTGGGTTTACTCCGTTTAATGTGTTCTCGATAACCGGGATTGCCGAAGCCGCAAAGAATATCTCCGCAACTAAAGATGAAATCGGAGAAAAGGGCATTGGCTTTAAATCCGTATTCGGGGTTGCGGATCGAGTCTTGATTCGCAGCGGGTGGTTTTCATTTGAACTGTATAAAGACAATTTTACGATACCTATTGCAGCATATAAGGACGATAACTATTGCAGCGGCACCCAAATGACGCTGTATGTCCCCGGTCGCACCAAGGAGATTTACAGGAAAATCAAAGAGAAATACTGCCGGAAGGAAGCGCTGTTCAGCAAAAACCCTCTCTTGTTTTTAAGAAAATTGACCTACCTGAAGCTGTACTTTGACGCATGGAGAAGCATGGAATTCAGTGTGTCCCGGTCTGCGATTCCCAACACCGGGGAAATTACCAGAGAGGACAATGTAAGCGTTTCAGTTAAGCTGCGGGACCAGGTCAATGGCGTTGATAGAGAAACCATTGAGAAAATCGCCTGCACCAGATATACTTATCCGGTTGTTTACAGCAGAAGCGATTGCCAATCACGTTACGGAGAAAACACGGCAGTTGGTTCTGATGGCGGAAAGCCCATGGTTCTTCAGGCGGTGGTGCCTTGTGTGGAGGATGTTCAAAAGGTCGGTAACGGTGCATTGTATTCATTCCTCCCAACACAACTGGCATTCACGGTCCCTATCGTGTGTCATGCGCCCTTCAAGCTGGATTCCTCCCGTGAATTTGTAGACCCGCAAAGCCTATACGCCGCCGATGGGAACCCCTGGTTTAAAAGCACCTGCATCTACTTATCCGAACTGATGGATTATGTCCTGTCCGATTGGGCAAAAACGGCAAAGCAGGATATTCTGTACTATTTGCCGGCAAAGGGAGGGAGCCTTTTTGCGGAAAACAACGGAAAGGAAGAATGCCTGATCAGCCAAAGCTGTTTCAAGAGCGATCATTACCTGAATCTTCCGCTTTTTGAAACGGTCGAAGGCGATCTCAAGCCTGCCTCGGAGGTTTTTTGCTTTGATCAGAAGGAAGGAATCAACGACCCCATAAAGGTAGCCGATCTATTGGGCCTTCCAAAGGCTTTATTTCTTGCGCCCGAAAAGGTATCACCGGGCAAGTTCGGCATTACAATGGAGCAAGATGTGTATGCCCGCTTGTTTAGGCACGCCATAATGAATCGTCAAACCACCGTTGACGCATTGGAATATTTAGATTCCGTGGGATATGCATACCCCGAAAATCAATTCCCAAGGAATGAAGAAATTCAGTTTGATGTTGTTCAGCTTGAACACATTATGAAACATAAACCGATTGTTGAAATAATGACTCATATTGCCACGGATGCAATAAAAAAGGGGCAGCGGCCCCTGTTTTCTGTTTCCTGCACGGAGATGGACACGGTTGCAAGCATTTTTCAGGAGGAATATGATTTAAGTGAAACTCCGAAAGCGGTCAATAGATACCTTGGATATTGTGAGAATGCCTGCGTTTGTTTAAATATTGCAGAGGATCAATTCCTCCCATGTCATAACGGCCTCGTGCTTTCAAAAGGAAACCCGTTATCCTCTCTTGCGGAGTTCTGCAATAGAATTGATAAAGCCGGAACATTTACGATTAGAATAAATTTGAGGAAAGCAACTAACCGAATCGAAGAATGTATTAGGAATGACTCCGGAACCGCTGACGATTTTATAAAAGATATAAGAAACATTCGATTGACCATTAAGGAAACTCTTGGCAAGACGGGTTATAAAAATTATCTTAATCTGATCCTTCAATCCGGAACGGATCGAATGAGATTTATTCAAGAGCTTTTACAGAATGCAGATGACTGCACCTATCCTCAAGATCGGGTCCCTTCATTCAGCTTTCAACAGCATAGCAAAAAAATTGTAACCGAATATAACGAGCAGGGATTTACAAAAGAAAATATTCGTTCTATCACGGCTATTGGTGAGTCTACTAAAAACAGAATAATCAACGATGATTTGCAAAACGGAGAAAAGGGGGTTGGGTTTAAGACTGTATTTGCCATAGCATCAGAAGTGAATATCCATAGCGGAGACTATCATTTTTCCCTTTCGGCAGATGAACCGACGATTCCCCGGCTAATAAACGGTGTCAAAGAGCCCGTCGAAGGGACAAGGATGGAAATCACCCTCAAAGATCAATCCTCTATACTATCCATGGATGCTACTAACGTTCTTGATCTTTGTCTTTGCTTACGAAGGATTCGAAAACTCAATTTCAACGGTCATAAGGTTTCAATAACAGACACCGACAGCCAAAGAATCTTGACAATTGACAATCGGTCTCATGTTTTCAGCAAGTATGTACACCCATTTACGATATCGGATAAGAACGCACTGGCAGAACGAGAAAACGGATCAAGAAAAATCAGTCCCCATCAGGTAATTACATGCTATGTGCCGGAAAAAATGTCACGGGACGGATTCCCGCTGTATAATGGATTTCCGACAAAGCACTGGTTCCGTATTCCGATGGCCATTGATGCACCGTTTGCGTTAACAACCTCGCGCGAAACGATAGCTACTGACTGTATATCCTGGAATAACATCATCAAAGAAGAAATGTATCACGCCATTTTAGAGGTTATCCATGCAAGAAAGGAAACAGACAGAAGCAATGCCCTACGATTTATCAGAGTGCGGTACAGACTTTACGGTATCACGAGAAGTGAATATGTGAATGAAATATCTGATGAGAATTATCTCAATGATTATAATTATTTAGGCAGACTACGCACGGAAAAGATCATCCCCACACTTAATAAAAGCGTATTTGTGTCAGCCACAGATCAAACAGCATTTCGTTATCCTGACGTAGCAATGATTTTGCTGAAAAAGATTTCCTCAACAGGATATAATGAAGTCAGCCTTTCCTCTGTTATCGATTCTGATTTAGGCGATGCTTCAAAAGAGAAACGAGAGCGCCTTGATACAATACTGACCGCTTTGTCATGTAAAAATGCGCCGTTTGGGATTGTGTTCCCATTATTGAAAAACCGTGCGGAGGCGTTTGTTGATCAGGAAGATTTCAGAAACAGCTTGTATGACTATCTTCAGAATACGCCGGAGGACTATCAGGGATCACTACAGAGTCTGAAAATAATTCCTGTATACGGGAAAGAAGGAGGTACCCAATATATTTCATGGGAGGAAGATGGGATATTTGTGAAAAAGGATACGTTTTCATCCGGCGAAACATACTGGGTTTTAGATGAAAAATTGCTGCCGAAAGCAACGTGCGAAAAAATATTTGGCGTAAATATTAATGAGTTGAACCCGGAATATGAACGTGCCAGGTACCAACAGATGATCACGGGGATCGTGACAGGCAGCGCTATGCCTGAAATCTATCGTTTCCTGATGGATGAGTACAAAAAAGGCGAATTGCAAAAAAACGCTTGTCTTGGCGTCCTCCTGAATTACAAGGATGTAATACCGCTGAAAAACGAGCTTGGTAAGATTGACGACATGGAGTTGTTCACTTGTGATCAGCCTTATGGGTACTTTGACGTCGAAATGCTGCAGTGCATTACCGCCCATCCCGAATGCGCCGAATTTGCAAAATATATCGGTTGCAGACCTCTTTCGGATATCTATTACAGTGACCTTCGATATGATAAGCCGCTTACTGCTAATGATATCGAAGCGCTTCAAGATGATTACTTTGAGCATTCTGAAGAAATTCTACGCGGTTTTTATTTTGACGGATATATATCAGATGACCTTTTGTCGGAATATGGGTTAGAATACATTGCAATGGGACGCTTAGATGATCGCAGCATGGAACTGGAATTTCCCGAAGAGCCGGTACGTGACCGGTATCGTTTGACGCAGTCTATCAGACCGTTATTAAATAATCCCATTACGATCTTTTCGGAAAAGGTGGAACGAACCGTACAAAAGGGGCGTCGCAGCAATGGCATAACCTTTGATCTAAGCGGGGATGAAGTACGAAAAAGCACGCTGCAACGGTATACCCCCGAGGGTGAAAGTAAGATTGCATTCTGCCAAATGTGTCTTAAGCCAAAGAATTATATGTTCATGGAGGTCAATAGTCTTGAACTAAAACCGGAACACTACTACCCCCAAATGAGAGTTGCATTATGCCTTGAGTGCAGCAAATTCTTTGAGGCGATACGAGGGAAGGACTCTTTTCGTGAAGAATACCTCAATGAGATACGGCGTGCGGATCCTTATGTGGATGAGAACATCGAAATTCCAATTGGCCAACAGCATTCGCTAACCTTCACGGCAACGCATCTCGCTGAGATACAGGAAATTCTGAAATGGCGCCAAAAATAGTTGTTTTGCGTCCGGCGACCTTTTGGATAAAGCGTATAGGCAGCACAATTTCGAGGAGGGAAAGTTGATGGAGAATTACAATGAGAGCATTAATTCGGCTAAGCGATGGTTTCTGCGGCAAATAAAGCAAATTGAGAATTATCCATCAGAAGCACATCGCTTTATTATTTTGATTTCTACGATAGAATGCTTTGCACAACAAAGTAGCGGATTTAGTCACCAAAACATGCGTTACTTTGTTGAGTTTCTCCATCGCTATAGTGCAAAATATAACGATGTTCTTAAAGAGCTTTGTCCAATTTCGATTTATTATCATTATTTTGAAGGGAAAGAGAATATTGACCTACTTTTAAATCCGGGAACGATATATTCTGCAGGATCATCAGAATCCGGATTAGAAGCAAACCGACTATTTAATATGCTCCCGGAGGATGAAAAAGCTGCTGCACGGCAAAAGCACTCTTACGCGGGATTAATTTACCAGTTAAGAAATAAGTTGGTGCATGAATTCCTGTCCCTAAATATGCCTATAAACTTTAAAGAAGGGTATTCCTATCAGCCTCCACACATGGCTTTTGAATGTTCAAATGAGGCATGTTCCCATATCCCAGGTCGATGGGCATTGCACATTCCAGAAGATTTTGTTAAAAAAGTTGCAATCGACGCCGTCGACTGCTATTTGAACGAATGCCTTGAAAAAAAGATGATTCCATTTTGTCAAACGAGCAGAAAATGCTATGCCGCATGGTATGATTAATCCGGATGCGTTACAGAATGGTTTCTTAAATCATGGTCCCTTCAAGCATTATTGACTTAATGCTTGAAGGGACCTTCTTTTATGGACTAGCAGGCCTAAACGATAAGTTACAATAGCATTTTATCGTCGACCGATGCCGGCTGAACGGAGGCTGACGCCTCCGCCCTTGACAACCCCTCGAAGCGCTGTTATTTTTGTAGAAAAGGCGGCAGCAGCTTGCGCCGCTCCCGCCTTAAAATGAAGTGACCCCAAAAAGTTAGACAATATTTGAAAACAAAATTTGTTCAAGCAGCCGAAAGAGCTTGTTGTCTGTGAAGAGCAGGCGGCAAGTCCTTTAGCTTTGCCTTGATGCGGCGGTTGTTGTAGTAGTCCAGATAGTCCAGCAGTTCCCGCTTGAAGTGCTCCATAGATTCAAATTCTTGCAGATACAGCAATTCGCTTTTGAGCAAGCCAAAGAAACTTTCCATGACAGCATTATCCAGACAGTTGCCTTTGCGGCTCATACTCTGTCGAATGCCTTTCTCACGAAGCATACGCTGGTACTGTTTATGTTGGTATTGCCAACCTTGGTCGGAATGAAGGATCAGCCCTGTTCTGTCCGGTATTGTTTCAAAAGCCTTATCCAGCATGGTAGTGACCATACTCAGAATCGGTCGGTCAGAGATTGCATAGCTCACCAAGTACCCGTTGTGCAGATCCATGATTGGGGAAAGATAGAGCTTCTGACCAAATAGGCTGAACTCTGTCACATCGGTCACCCATTTCTGGTTTGGTTTTTTCGCATAAAACTTCCGCTTGAGCAGATTCGGTGCAATTTTCCCTACTTCACCCTTGTAAGAGCGATATTTCTTGATTCTGACACGGCAAACCAATCCCAGCTGCTTCATAAGACGCTGTACTGTCTTGTGGTTCAGATGAATCCCTCTGTTGTGCAGCGCTGTGGTAATACGGCGGTAACCATACCGCCCTTTGTTTTCGTGATAGATAGCTGCCATTTCCGTTTTAGCCGCTTCGTATTTGTCTGCGCAGCTCATCCGCTTTAGATGATAGTAGAAAGTTGCACGGGGAAGTTGAGCGATTGAAAGAAGGAGATCCAGAGCGTGTCTTTGCCTCAGCTTTTGAACTACCTGCGTTTTCTGCGCTGGCGTCGCTCGTCTTCCAAAACCAAGGCTTGCAAGTTTTTTAAGTATTCATTCTCCACCCGCAACCGTTGAACTTCTGCCAGCAGATCCTCTTCTACCTCTTTCGGCAGCTTTCCCGGACGACCGGTGCTACCTCGACCCCGGCGTTCGATTGCAAAGCCATCCGGCCCTTCTGACAGATAGATTCGTTCCCAGTCCTGCACGCGCTTGTGGCGAACTCCAAATCTCTCCGCTGTTTCACAATAGCCAAGATGCTCTTCTTGCATGGTTTCCACTACCAGCTTCTTGAATTCTGGTGTGTATTTTTTGTTCGGTACCCCTTTTGGCATAATTAAACACCCCACTTGTTATTCAGTATAACATACTGTCTAACAAATGGGGTGCAGTTCAAAATAATTCTGCTCTATTTTGCACCACAATTTAGCGTTTACACAAAATTTGGGATTAACCCTCGTGAAAATCCAGTTTTATTGGATCTTCACGACTTTTTATTGGGTTGATTTTTAGAAAATGTTATTTTGAGACAGCCCCTTCATTAATTATCAAATACAATTACATATTTATATTGCTATTTAGAGAATAGACAGTATAAATATCTTGAACATTGTTTTTTCGTGGAATCATTTTTCCCTCTTGGATCAAACGATGGTAATCATCCAAGGCATCGTTTAATTTTCTGAAATTTTCATCCATTTCAATTATACAGTCTGGTAGCTGCTGAATTCTTTCGACCATATTCATATAAACAGCCTCGTTTGAAAAAATCCACTATAATTGTGGCTTCTAATATACTCGGACAACGCATCATAATATTCGCTAATTATATCATTCAATTCAGAATCTTGTTCATAATCAATGATTTTCAGATGCAAATCTTCTGTCAAAACTTGAATTCCAATAGGACGTCCATGAGATTTCCACAAATTATTATCACTTAATTTATTGGCAATTTCAAGCGCCCGTGCTTCCTTTTCCTCTAAAGTTACAGGACTTCCGTCTGCTGAGTGAATAGTCCAATCCTTAAATTTATATTTTGTTAACCACTTTTTTAACATGTCGACAGCCAGCTCTTTGGCCTGTTCGTATGAACGTAGTTCTGCAAGATCAAAGTCTTTAAGAATTAAGAATTCCGCCTGAGACAATTTATTGATCTTTGCTTTTTCTAAAAGTTCATTGATTTTATCAAGATATCCAAGTGCTGCGACTAACTTTCCGTCTTTGCTTTGCACTTGTGGATCAATTGGCCCAAGAGAAGAATAATAATTCATATAAATATTATCTCCGCTCATGCACCATATTGTACCAGCGCTGTATGCATAATCTGGAACAATAAAATTAACTTCACTATAAAAATGGCGTAAAATATCAACCATTCTTTGAACGGGAGTAAGACTTCCACCTGGTGTGGTAAGAAAAACATAGATTGCCTGATGTTTGTTGGGGTCTTTAGCTAAAGCTTCTATAATATCTTTCACATTTCTTTCGACACCATTTACAATCTCACCATAATAAGTAAAGACATCGGCATCGAGTTTAGTTTCCAATTTTTTAAGCAGTTCAGTAACCGCTACTTGGCTCAATTTTTCCAACTTATTAACCAACTCTTTCACTCTCCTTGTGTCTTTTATATTGTATCATTCAAGCGAAAAAAACACAAGGCTTAGTACATTTTATAATATGCTCTTTAATTAAAATTATACCTCTATGATTAAAGCTTTAAATTCATCACTTGACATTGTGGCAAAACCAGACAACTAAGTAGTATACGACCGTATGATCGCCAAGTGCGAGGAGCAGATCGCTGAGGCCAAGAAACAAATCGAAGAATTGCAGAATATTTCAGAAATGCTCCGCAGCCGACAGGCCAAGCTGAAGCGGGACATCAACCTGATCGACGACATCCTGCGAGAGGGTAAAATGTCAGAAGCACATCTGAGGATGCTGGTGGAGAAGATGCTCGTTCACGAGGAGGATGGCAGGCTGGATTTGGAGATCCGGTTGAAAGCGCCCTTCCGTGACCATCTGGATGTCTTCAAAACGGAGCGCAGACAGATTGTTTCCCCTCCGCAGATTTTGACTATGACAGGTTGGACGCGGTGATTTACGGCGATTACTATGCAGGGTAGGTGATAACAGGTGCGGGGATGGCTCTATGCGCGGCTTTCTAACGATGATGACCGTGAGATGAACTCTCTGCTGAATCAGCGGGAGATCTGCCAGGCGTTTGCCGAGCAGCACGGGTACACCCTGTTATCGTAGGACAGTCTTTCGATGACAACATAAGCGGCATGAGTTTTGACCGCTGTGGGCTGGACGAGCTCATGGCGGCTCTGGACGACGCCTCTATTGCCGGCTGACTTCACTCAGCCGAGCCTGCAAATAATTTTGCGCATAATTCTTGACGGGACCATTCTCCCTGATTTATCCAGAGGTAATTACATGAACCTATCTGATTATGTCATAAACACCTGTTACTATTTTACAAAAATTATAAAGATGATATAGTAGATCGCATGAGGGAGAGATTTCCTTACATTCTTCAAACTATCAATATGCTAATATGGTTGCCGCTTTCTGCAGTGGCCAAATTCGAGCAAATTTTAAGAAAAACGGAGAAAACATATGTTAGAACAAAAGTTAACCGGCTATCCCTCCATTGACAAACCTTGGCTGAAATACTACACCGAGGAGGCGATTGCTGCCCCTTTGCCGAAGTGTACCCTTTGGGAAAACATCTATGAGCACAATAAAAATCATCAAGATGATACCGCTCTTCTTTACTTCGGAAAAAGGATCTCTTATGGGAAGCTGTTTTCGGAAATTGATAAAACCTCAAAATCACTCTCTTTCCTAAAAGTAAAGAATGGCGATAATGTCGCCATCTGCATGCCAGCGGTTCCGGAGGCAATCTATACAATTTTAGCGCTTAATAAACTCGGTGCCAATGCCGGAATGCTCAATCCGACTTTTTGCGAAGAACAAATTATAAATCGTCTTAATGAGATGGAAGCAGAAGTATTGATTGTCGTAAACGAGTTATACACAATCATTCAAAATGTTATTCCCAAGACCTCTATTAAGCATGTTATCACTTGTCCTGCAACTAATTCTCTTGGTAAACTGGTACGAATGGCCAAAAGGGTATCACCCATTCCGGGGAGCACAAGTTGGAAAGATTTCATCCGACATGGGGAAAGTTGCACCTATCAACCCGCACCCTATGAAGAACAAAAGCCTGCCATCATGGTTTTCTCGTCCGGCACAACGGGGGATTCTAAAGGAATCCAGCTTACCAATGATGGCATTAACGCCACTATATTCGAATATGAGTGTGGCGGTTTTGGGTTTCAGCGACAGGATGTTTATTTCGCACAAATTCCCATTTGGTTCTCCACCGGAATTTGCGTGACAATGTTAACACCTCTCGCCCTAGGCATTGTTACTATGTTGGAGCCCGTCTATAGCTTTGAACTGTTCCGCAGGCATATTTTAAAGTACAAGCCGAATTTTCTTATCACCGCAACAGGCCTGCTGGATTATCTAATGTATAAACAGCCAAAAGCTGGCGCCTATAAGCAATTTATGTACCTGTGTGCAGGTGGAGAATATGTCGCCCCTATTGCTGAAGAAAAGTATAATAAATGGCTTGCCGACAATGGCAACCTGCGCGGATTGCATAAAGGATATGGTATGTGCGAATGCGGCGGTACAGTTACTTATTCCTGCGAGAAAACCAATGCTGTTGGCTCCGCCGGCATTCCCATGCCCCATGTTACAGTAGCGGCATTTAACCCTGTTACCGGTGAAGAGCTGTGCTACGGAGAGCGCGGTGAAATCCGCGTCTTAACTCCGTGCCGTATGCTGGGGTATTATAAGAAGCCTGAAGAAACCGATAAGTATTTTCATGCCGATGCATGCGGAAATACTTGGGCTTGCACCGGTGACATGGGCTATGTCGCAGAGGACGGAAGTGTTTATGTCAGCGGGCGGATCAATGACTCCTATATCAATGCGGATAATATAACGATCTACCTGTTTGATATTGAGCGAGCTGTTTTAGATATCCCGCAGGTTCGTCAATGCAAGGCCATTATTCATAATATAAATGGCACCATCACACATGTATGCCATACCGTCCTGGTAAACAGCGCCGACCAAAAGCAAACCCTGCGCAGGATAAAAGAGCATTGTGGCAAAAATCTTGATGTCTACCATCAGCCCAGACTGGTTCGGCTCTATGACGATGCTTTGCCCGTTGCGCCCAGTGGGAAACTGGACATGAAGGAAATGAACAAAAATAATGACCACTTGATTTGTCTGTAAAAAGCGGCCGCAACAAAAATCGCCACCCATTACTCCCCATTTAACCTGCAAATGGGTGAGCAACCACGGTGGCTTTTTGCTTTCCCGCCTACCTTTCGGTGACCGCCAATTACCCTGTTTTCGCACCTATCGCAGCTTTTTATCGTCGGGCTTTGGCGCTGCGGGGCGCGGGCTTCAATATTTCACTATAGCCGATAAAGAACAACCGTTCGATTTGGCTATTTTGCCTATTGCTTCCATCGAACATTTGTGCTACAATCATTATGCAGAAAAAACAGACTCTGCTTTTGAAAAAACAATAAAAAAACGGCAGTGTATAGGGACGGCAATCCCCATACACCTGCGCAGGTGAGATAGCACCTACACAACGGACTTCGTCCGCACCGCAAGAACCAGTATACCTTTTTCTTCGAAAGGAAGCAAGAGGAACCTTGCGGTTTGCGGTGAAATACCGTCGATTTGTCTTTTCCGACACCGTGTAGGCTTATGCCCTGCACGGTGTTTTTTCATTGTGAAAAAAGGAAAGGAGTGCAGTTGATGAACACTACACAGACCACCGGTTCCCCATGCGGGGAAATGCTCCTGCGGGAGTGGCTTACCTACTGGCTGGAAAACTACATCCGCCCGGTAGCAAAGCCCTCCGGCTACGAGCACTACCGGGACAACGTCGAAAAACACATTCTCCCGCGGTTGGGAGATACCCCCATGTCGGCGCTTTCGCCCCGGGTGCTCCAGCAGTTCTTTAATGAGGAAGCACGCAGCGGCAACCTCCGCAACGGCGGAACGCTTTCTCCCAAAAGCATGCGCAATATGCGTGTCGTGCTGGATGTCGCACTCAAGCAGGCTTTGGCGGAGGGCGTGATCGGCAGCAACCCCGTCCCGCTTACCGCCGTTCGGGCGGTTCGCAAGCCCCGAGTGCAGATCCTCACAGATGAAGCGCAGGCAAAGCTGGAGGAGTACCTTTTCTCCCATCGGCACAATTACCACGCTGGCATTCTGCTTGTCATGTTCACCGGGATGCGGTTGGGGGAGGTATGTGCCCTGCAGTGGAAGGATTACGACCCCGGGACGGGTCGGCTCCGGATCGGTCATACCGTCCGCCGGCAGACCAATTACGATGCTGCCGAGGGCGAAAGCCGCACCGTGCTGGTTACCAATGAAACCAAGTCTGATACCTCCGACCGAACCCTTACCATGCCGCCCATTCTGCAGGAGTTGTTGGAGAACCAGCGCACCCGATACGTCCACAGATTCCATATCCCCACCGGCGAGGACTACATCGTCTTTTGCGGGAAGGGCACCATGGTGGATCCCGATAACCTGACCCACTACTTTGCACGGCTGCTCAAAAAGCTGGGGCTGCCCCATGTGAAATTTCATGCGATGCGGCATACCTTTGCCACACGAGCCATCGAAAACGGAATCGATGTTGCAACAGTTTCCGGGCTTTTGGGCCACGCCGATGTCACCACGACCACACACTTTTATGTGCAGCCCCGGGAGGCCGCCATGGATCAGGCCATGCGCAGGATCACCCCTGTCAGCGGCGGCAGCTTCCCGGTTGCAAATACCACCGAGCCGACGGCTCATATCAATCTCTAATTCTAAGGAGGATCACAAACCATGAGCAATCATTCCGAAGACCTTGAAAGACAGGAGGAAAGCGCTTCCCGCTTTCTCTTGCCCGAAATCATCGAGTATCTTGCTGCCCACGAATGCACCGATGTCTTTCATGTCCCCTTCGAGTTCATCATTCCGTTGAGCGATAAGCTGATGGCGGATGCATGCGCAGAGTATCTGGGCTGGACCACCGGCGACGTCGTCTCCGTGAGCCTGCTCTTTTGGGTCATGGATCAGTACGATATGATGTCGAAAGAAGAACGCAGCCGTTTCCTTGAAGTGTACTGGAAGCACATGAAGATCAATCCGTTCTAATCGCCCTTCGTCCTGCCCCAAGGGGTAGGTTGGATCAAAGTTAATGTGCAGATTAGAGTTCATCGTCCTGTCCCGCCCCATGGGACAGGACGATATACAACGCCCCCACCCAAAGGCATCTGCTGCCAGCGGGTGGGGGTTCAGCATTGTTGCGGGTACTTTTCCTTGTCCTTGCGTCTCAATCGGCTTCCAACCCTTCTTTTTCTATCCCTTCTTTGTTTTTCTGCTGCCGGTTAAACACGCGTCTCATCGCTGCTTGGTAGGCCTCGGTGGTGTCCACACGCTCCACATTGCCGTCTGCCTCCGGACGGTAGATCGCTTGTACCTGCGGTGGGTTATTCCCGGGTGTTTCGGCGGAATCCGGTGCTTTTTGAACGGTTACATAAACCGGATCGTTGGGGCATTTGGTGAAGATAGTGATATCTGCCTTGCCGGTGGTATATATGGTCTGGGAAGTGACGTTCCGGCAGGTAACCGGCTCATTGCCGAGCTTTACGGTGGTATTGGGAAAGAGGCTCAATAGCCGCCGCCGATCCAGCTTGTCCCGCAGCTCCAGCAGCTTGTCCTCATTCACATACTCGTATCTTGGACTGTCCGGGGTTTGCAGTCGATGCCCCATGAGATAATTCATGTCGTCGCCGACGATTTGGCAGATGCTGGAGCAACAAGTCGCAAAGTTGCGCCGCAGAAGATAGGCCGTGGGCTCCTTTTCCTGCATATCGTTATCCATATTCCGCAGGTCATCAGCCGCACCACCGAAAGTCTTCTCGTTCAGCTTGCACTCACGCAGCATCTTTTTTATTGCGTTGGTGTAGGTTCCGTATGGGCAGTGCTCATCAAATGCCGTATCATCGTTCACAACAGGGAAGTCATTGATATCGATCGCGTCCCCCCATTCCGCCAGAATGTGCTGTTTTCTCCTCTCTATTAGTTCGACGAGTTCGGTGGGCACCGGCATCACACGGTAGGCGTTCGATGTCTTCAGATTTTCGACGATTTTGCCCTGCTGGTTCATCTGTCTTGCAACATTGAGCACCTGCAGATCGACCTTATCGGACATCTGCTGGATATCCCCGTATTTCAGTCCGCAGCACTCCCCGCACCGCAGGCCGAGGTACAGCATCATCATTCCTCCCATGTATACCCCGCTTTTATCCAGCAGCTTATCATTCAGCATCCGCACAAAAGTCGTCTCCACGTTGATACTCAAAGACCGCGGGATCTTCAGCGCATCGGTTTTATTCTGCTGCCGGGAGCCTGAATGCTGGTAATTGATCCAATAGCAACCCCAGGTGGGATCGTAATAACCTATTTCGGCACACTCGGCAAAGTGGCACAGCTGAAGGATCAGCATCCGCCGCTTCCGTATCGTTCCCTCCGCCATCGGCAGTTGATGACTGTCATTATAGTCGGCAATCATCTTGTTGATGCCGTCCTCATAATCATTGAACCCAAGGTCGCGGAATGACTTTTCCCCCTTGAGCTCCTTTATTACCTGTGCAATACGCTCCACAATACGTTCGTACTCGGCCCTCGTATCGTCGTTCCACCGGTAACAGGCCGCCAGTCGGTCCAGCTTTTCGCTGAACAGTGTATCAAGCGGCATGCCGAGATCCTGGGCTTTCATTTGGGTAGCCTCCGGCTTTATGTGCTTCATTTATTGCTCTCCTTGTATTATAGAGTAGTAGTTATTAGAGCCCCTCTCCAAGGGCTGTGCTGCGCTGACCTTTCTTATCTGGGCCGACACACAATGGTTGCGTCGTGGCCGACTTTGATATCGACCCGCACGGGCTCATCCGCATTTATGCTTTCAACTATCGTATGGCGCGGGACGCCCGGAATGACCAGGTTCTGTGCATTCTCCCGCAAGGGGGAAAATTCATGCATTATCGGGTCTACCAGGGGTTCCCGGTTTTCGCAAACGATCTCACTGATTGCGAGATCCATTTGGGCCAGCATGGCGTGCATCTTGTGCGCATTTTTGTAGTCGATGTAATTCTTGGACACCGTGTTGTTTGGCAAATGTCCGCACAAATAACGGATTTCGTCATCGGCCAGCCCACTTCTGCGCCACAGGGCGGATGCACTGTTTGCGGAATGGGCGTCGCTGACAATATAGCCGAGGTCTATTTCCCGGTCACCGGTGTCTCGGTAAATCTTCAGCGATCTCCCTCCGGAGAACAGTTTTTTCATCTCCCTTTTCACGTCGTCCGGCGTAAGGCGTTTGCCCAATGCGTGCAAAAAAAGAGGGCCATCATTCTTGTTGATGGCCAAAAGCTTATAGATCTCGCTTGGTATGGGAATGCACCGAACTCGTTTGCCCTCCGGAATTTCAGTAATGGTATACTTCGCTTTCTCCTTAGTCATCTGCTTATATACCTGCACACAGTGGGAATGGAGATATCCCTCTATCGGAAGGATATCCTTCGTATCCAGCGCACACACCTCCTTCATCTGCATCCCCATCAGCAGGCATATCAGGATCGCAATGTTCACCGCGGGAATGTCGCCTTTGCTCTGTTTCTTCACAAGCCTGACATAAAGCTCCCTGTACTCCCGCAGGGAGAGCGTCCGCTGCTTCATGTTGGCTGTGATGGCCTTGCCGACGTTTTTATGCGGCTTATACCGTTTCGCATAGGTTGTGGCTACTTTTCTGAATACAGATGGGTCTTTATCTCTTACATACCTGGAAATCACATTCCACAGGGTATGGGAATACTCGCGAACTGTTTGCGTGTTTCCCCTGCTTTCGGCGACCTGATCGAGGCTCACCTGATCTCCATAGCTCCGGCGGATAATTATTTCGTGCAGGCGATCCCTCCCGCCATCCCCGGGCATGCGGGTAATATACCCCCTGATCTCATCACATGCAGCATGAAGGGCATCGTCGTATTCGGCGTCGCTCATGTTGTCCTTGCGCAGAAAGCGTGTCAAGTCAAACTCTCCAAAGCACAGCATCATCCGTGTCATCAGCAGCCGTTTCTCCTTGATCGCCTCCTCCGCATCGTTCCCCCAGAACATACTCTCCGCCTGCTTGTGCATGCTCAGCCAATATTCCGCCATGCTGATGCTCAACGACTGGCTGCCTGTGCTGCCCCCGTTTCGCAGTATGCTGGATGCAATAGTATCGCTGTACAACAGCTTGCACAGGGTTTTCTCCATGATACTGATGGGCGGCGGCAGGGGAGGAACCCCGGGTTTACGCAGCGATTCACTTTCCCGTTTGCGGCCGACCGTGTACTGCGTCTTTGTTTCTCTTATCCGTTTTTTCCCCTTGTACAGCGCCGCCTCCAAACGATATGCCGTCCGCGTTTTTACGGTACGTTCGGGGTGAAATCTGTAGCGGCATACCAAATCGCCGTACAATTTCAACATGTACGGTCTCTTCCGGGTTTTCGGAACTGTCGCACTCTGCACAGTGCTTGTCTTTTCGCTCATTTCGTTTTCCTCCATTAAAAATAATACAAAAAACAGGCAACCGTATCGATTGCCTGAAATTGCACGCAAAAAACGCCGCAAGTATTCCTACCTGCAGCGTTTGTTGACAGTTATTTTATTCTAGCGCTGGCAATTTATTGGCCAGACATAATTTTTCACCGTAAATAGCGTACCACTTGACATTCCGACGTTCAAGAGATTTTTGGGAATATTCACAAAAATTTAACAATTTAAAAGAGCGGTAACTCCCCCATTTCACTCGTTCAGGGTTGAAAATATCGAGCAAAAAGCGTTCAGATCCGGCGGAGACCTTGCATCGGTGCCCCAAAATCTGCGCCGCAGCACGGGGAAAAGGGAGGAAGAATATGAGTTTTTCGCTGGTAAATATCGGCAAAGGCTTTAGCAGCACCGGTGCATTTCAGCCTTTCGCAACATGCGAAAGAACCCTGCGAAAAGGGGAAATATAGGTCTTGACTGTCTTTCCTTCAAAAATGGAGCTTAACTGCTGTTTTTAAAGCTTCTTACCCCCAAAATCATCGAAAAAAAGCTCCACCCTCAAAAACGTATTTTTCTCTTCGCAAAATTCAGATGATTGCATAACGATATCAAGAAAATGAAAGCAAAACGGCGCATTTTCCCGTGAAATTGCAAGGAAAAAAGCCCGCAAACCCGCTTGAATACTACAAAAAAAGCCCCCACTCTTTCGAGTGGGGGCTTCTGGTTGCGGAGGGAGGATTTGAACCTCCGACCTCCGGGTTATCGCTTCGCGCCTCTTGCGGTGCCCGAAAAAAACTTCGCGCTATTCGCCCGCTCGATTTTTTCGACCGCTGCGCAAACGCCCTCCTCGCTGTATCCGCCGCCGGCGGCGCTCGGGGGCGTTTCCCAACGAGCCACGCTCGTCAGTCTCATAACCCAGAGTTGTAGATGCAAACTTTCTCTACAAACATAAAAATATTCCTCACTCAAAATGAGTGAGGAATACTTTTCTGGTCCGGAAGCGTGATACGGAAGTGTGAGCAACACCCGAAAACACATTGAAAATTCTACATTTTTACGGCATAGACGCACGGGTTTATTACGAAAAAGCAATCCGCCTCTGTATCGCACAGGGGCGGATTTGCTTATTTGTCATACGGGACTCGGAAATAGTCCAAATACTTCTTAAATCTGTCCTGTGCAGCTAGACAAGTATCACGCAGATAGCCGCGCTCGTTCTTCCATTCCTTCAAGCCGCGGTAGTAGAACATCTTGATTTTGTCCTCAATGATAAACGGCACGATGTTGTTCCGCAGGCATTCTTTGAAAAGGAGTAGGCGCCCGACTCTGCCGTTGCCGTCCTGGAACGGATGGATGCGCTCAAAGCGGTAGTGAAAGTCAAGCAAATCGTCAAAGGTTTTGCGCGTGATAGCGTTGTACTCGGCAAGCAGCTTCTTCATCTCATCACCGATATTTTCAGGTGCAGTTGTGTCCATGCCACCGACCTCGTTGGGCAGTTTCTTGTAATTTCCAACGGCAAACCAATCAAGCCGGGAATCGGAAGTTCCGCTTTTCAGAACGGCGTGCAGCTGCTTGACGAACGCCTCGCTCATCATATGATTTGCGCTATCGATAATCATAACTACTGTGTTCTTTCGCAGGAATATTCCGATGAGCGTGAGCAGCTGCAAAAGAAGATTCTGAAGCTGCGCAGGAAGCTGACCGAAATGGGCGAAAAGGAAAATGAGCGGGAAGAGTTCATCCATGCGATACGCAAGTTCATGGAAATGCGGACGCTGACCAAACAGGTGTTGAACGAGCTGATTGACCACATTGATGTGTACGAAACGCAGGGGACGGGCAAAAACAAAACCCAACGACTTGTCATCTACTACAAGTTCGTCGGGTATCTGGACATTGATCCCACGCAGTGCCGTCCGAACTACACCGCCGACATCCGCGAGGGTGTTGCCATAGAGTATATTTCCTGCGAGCCGCTGGAGAATCTGAAGGAGCTGTTCCAGGAGGGATACGGCGCGTGCGATGATTCTTTTGAGGAAGCAAAACCGGAGCAGGCGTAAACCTGCTCCGAGGATAAGGGTATTCAATCGAAGTATTTATTAAAAACTTGATTTACGGTTTCGACGTAAACGTTAAATGACGGATGATTATAATCTTGCCGACGAAGATACATGTTTTTCTTTTCAAGATATTCATCAATTACTTCGTCCCAAAGATGTTCGTCTTTGATGGCTGCAACTTTATCAAACAAATTCCTTGAATCGGGCACTGAATTCCAGTAATACCTGTCCCAAGCAGTAACCCCGGTTTTCTCATGAATCAATCTATGGCAACCATTACGATCGTTGAATACTATGGCGAGATCAATGCTGAATTCGGTGTGATTACCTTTGGTAAAATGCCGTTTTTCTGTTGTTAATACGGAAGTGGAATCCATGCAGTCATTCCATCCGTTTTTATTGAGAATCACATTAAACTGTTTGCGGATATATTCCTTAATCTCTCTACAGTTGTTGATGTTGATTTCAGAATCAATTATCATCAAATTATAATCGAGATCAATCGGTTCATTGGAATTTTGCGTGATAAGATTTTTTGCACCGCTGCCGACAAGGTGAGCTTTGACTTCCATAAGGGAATCGTTGTTAATGAGCTGAACAAGCTGGTTGATGATATTGGAGCATAAGTATTTCATATCTTTAAGAAATACCTTATCTTCAATATAGTGATACATAATAACAATCTCCTCTTCGCCCATGCCACCCATTCAGCGTTTCTCGCTAAATCGTTATAGTATACTCACGAATGATGCCCGTGTCAATACTTTCAGGTAAAAAAGAAGCGGATGTAACTGAAATCAGTTACATCCGCTCGATATGGTTGCGGAGGGAGGATTTGAACCTCCGACCTCCGGGTTATCGCTTCGCGCCTC
>ENA-ORPF01000692-ORPF01000692.1-human-gut-metagenome-genome-assembly--contig:-NODE-692-length-32102-cov-12.544606_pt1 | contig 32102 bp, 24 predicted proteins | sample MGYA00242140_ERZ509070 | MGnify/ENA primary metagenome ERZ509070 (study PRJEB26280, sample SAMEA2338713) | human gut metagenome | biome: human gut; feature: human-associated habitat; material: faeces... | reverse complement strand
ACGAGTAATCGTCGGAGGCTTTGCTCGTTTATGGGGGTAAGGGATTGATGCTGCTGACACATTTTCATCCTTCTTTTGGTGTTCCATTTTTAGCACTTCGGGATAGTGCTGCAGTCGTTCGTATATCATTATGCGAAATATTCAGTATGTATTAGCGTATTTCGCTAAAAATCAAGCGGAAAGTTTGGGTAGAATAAAATAAATGTCTAATTTTGCACTTCGCAAGAAGTATGCATATTAAGTAATAACAAAATAAATTCTAAACCAAAAATGATCGTAGTACAGGTTAAGGACGGCGAGAACATCGAGCGCGCCCTGAAGAAGTTTAAAAGAAAATTTGAAAAGACCGGTGTTGTTAAAGAACTCCGCGCACGTCAGCAGTTTGACAAGCCCAGCGTTTTGAAGCGTTTGGCAAAGGAACACGCTGTTTATGTACAGCAGCTCCACCGCGCTGAGGACTAATTTCCGGTCCGATCACGCTTTAGTCGTTTCATTATGAAATGACAAAAAAGAAAGCCGTTTCGCGATTTAGGTTGCGAAACGGCTTTCCTGTTTTTAGTTCGGGGTATGTTATTGCACTTCTTTGGCAGCTTCAATTTCAGTGCGGGTGCAGCGTTCGGTCAGTATGGCTTTTTGATTCCAATGGAATGGCTTGTAGTCCTTGTTCTTACGAACCTGATTTTTGCGGAACACCAGTCCGTCGACTGATTTAGCATAGAGCAACGGGGTATCGAAAGTATCGAAGTAATTGTTTTCAATCACAATGCTGCGAGGTTGGCCACCATGGAAGTAGGTGGTTTGCGCATCGAGTTGCGGAATTTCAGGATAGATGGAAATAACCGCATTGGTAAATTGGAACATATTGGTCAGTGCATTGACAAAGGTGTTGCGCTTGATAACCAGATTGCGTACAGCACCGCTCTCGTACCATCCGTTACAGTCGCCGCAAAGTAGGATGGCTGTGCCCGAAGTATGGTCGAATAAATTATCGGTACACACGGTGCGCAGCGGTGAACTGAAGAGAGCACCACGGGCACGGTTGTTGCGAACGATGTTGTGACGGAATTCCACTTCGGGCGTCCAACTTAAGTTTTCGATGCCGTAGCCCTCTTTTTCGCTAATTTCAGCCGGAAGCGCATCCTTAACTTTGATAATAAACTCTTTGCAGCCCAGTACCTCGGTGCGGTCGGCGGGACGAATATCGGTGATGGTGTTGGTGTGGCTCAGGTTGTCCATCGTAGCTGAACGCACGAAACTTACTTTATCGCCAGCATCCCCCCAATCAAAGCCGTAAGCCTGTCCGTGTTCGTAGCGGCAGCGTAAGGTGTGGTCGTCGATACGTTCGCGTACCTTCAGGTAAACACCGTGGATGTTGATGGCATCGTCCATCATGCCCTCATACAGTCCGTGGTTCGAAGTGATTTTGCCGCGACACTGTGAAAAGTGTGTGGCGTCCGCCTGCGTGGTAAAGTAGCGAGGGTCGTTTTCGCCACGGAGTGATACGTTGAACTTGTTGAGCGTGATGTCTGTACAGCGTTGCGCAATAAGGCCCATACCCTCGGCATAATGCACCGTTACGTTTTGCAGGGTGGTTTGTCGGTTGTTTGCCAGTACTACGCCCGGACAGGGACGACTCCAGGTGCGCATGGCTACCACTGTGCCCGGAACTAAGCGGCTGTCTTTCCAGTTGGGGGCGTGTAACTGACGACCTCCTAAATCGGTGACTCCTTGCGTGTTGATGCCCAAGTCGCTCGTATTATATACAATATGTTTGGTGTCGCGTTCAAAAGCCATGCCCGCCATTTGCTGTTCGCTCCAACCTTCGCCGTAGGTTTCGAAACGGCCGTTGGCAGCAATGCGATATTTAACCCAGGGAGCCACTTCAAAGGTAATACCTTCGGTCGGAGAGTTTTTGACCACCTGCACTTGCGCAATTTGCGGATTTTCGAAGTCGATGGCCAGATTCTTTACGGTGCAGTTAGCCGACTGTTTGATGACAAGCGGAATCATGCGGCCGTGGAAGATAAAGTCAGAGCCGTTGCCTTCGATAGTGAGATTACTCCATTGGTCGAGGTACAGACCAACCGGCTTAGGTTGTCCCTGGTCGTGGTTCGAGATGTATAGTTCGTAGGCCGGTGCATAAGTGGCATGAAAGTCGTAGCGTCCTTTCTTGAACTTAAGCGTTACTTTGTCGGTAGCCTTGACTTTCGATTGAATGTCGGCCAATGCCTTTTGCAGTTTCAAACTCAGCGTAGAGTCGGGCGACTGGCTCATTGCCGTAGGCGAGATGCCGTAGTTTTGCATGTCGAATACGTATTTGCGCGCCGACATTTGTGTGGCGGTACACACGGCGAGTGCCGCGGTAACTGCCACTTTTAAGGAAATGTTCATAAAGAATATTTGATGTGATTAGGAGATTGCAGGAGTATTTTTGAAAAAGTGAACTTTTTTGCTGATTACCCCAATATTGCAACAAAGTTACGGAAATAATTGTATTTCAGTCATAAACGTATTTCCGAATCTCAGACGAAAAGCGTCGAGAGAAAAAAACAACTTTTTTTGAAAAAAAATGCACAGAAAGTTTGGTAGTAATGAAAAATGTTGTACCTTTGCACTCGCAAAACAGAAATAAACACTGTTACGACAAACAAAACAAGGTGCGTTAGTTCAGTTGGTTAGAATACATGCCTGTCACGCATGGGGTCACGGGTTCGAGTCCCGTACGCACCGCCAACAATACAATGACCGAAGCTATTACAGCTTCGGTTTTTTTGTTTTTTGTGGTTTCTTTGAAAACACTTCCCAATCAAGATTCAGATAGTTTTCAAAATTAGGTATATGTTGTATTCCTAACAGTGGACAACTTAACTGACTTTTTCGCAACCTTGTATGTGAAGCCTGACTTTGTGTGGATGATTCCGTGTATCTCTGGTGGGGGAACGGATGTTACCGGCGGGCAGGCTGTGGGGCATGAAACGCGGAGGTTTGAGGCATACTCCAGACAAGTAAAACCTGCGGTTGAAAATATGCTGAAGATTTTGGGCGAAATATTTGCAATATTCAGAAAAACTTCCGATATTCGCTTTTGAAACCTAACGACTCAGAAGAATGCAAGAGATAGAGGATTTTTTAAGCTACATGGTGGCTGACCGAGGTGCTTCGCAGCGTACGGTAACTACGTATCGTGATAGTTTGACTTCGATGGAATCTTTCTTCACTTCGCTTGATTCGGAGTTGACCTGGACAAATCTGGACGCCGACGTATTCCGGCAATGGATTATGCAGGAAATGGATCGGGGGCAAAATCCACGGACGGTTAAAAAGGACTTGAGTGCGGCTCGTTCGCTCTATAAGTATTTATTGCGCATGGAACGTGTGAAGCGTGATCCGCTCCGTTTGGTGAAGAATCCTAAAATTCATTTGCCTTTACCTACCTTTCTGAAACAGTCGGAGATTGACCGGTTGTTCGATGATGTGGTATTTCCGGAAACTTTCGACGGACTGCGCGACCGGACGATTTTACTAACCTTTTATCATACGGGGGTGCGCGTGTCGGAACTCGTTGGGTTGAACCTTGGCGATGTGCAGCTGGAGGCAGGCGAGCTGAAAGTAACGGGTAAGCGAAATAAACAACGGATTATTCCGTTTGGCGAGGAACTGAAACTGGCTTTGAAACATTATATGGAGCAACGGATTGCTCCGGATGATGAAACGGCTTTGTTCGTGACAAATCGATCTACCCGAATGACTGTTGCCATGGTGCAAGTTATGGTAAAGAAATATTTATCGCTCGTAACCACTCAGAAGAAAAAAAGTCCGCATGTGCTGCGTCATACTTTTGCCACTGCCATGCTTAATAACGGGGCAGACCTTGAGGCTATCAGGGAATTGCTCGGACATGAAAGCATCAGCACGACAGAAATCTATACGCATACAACATTCGCAGACTTGAAAAAAGAATATGAACGTGCCCACCCAAGGGCCTAAAGAAAAAGGAGGTACTTATGGAACTCAAGATTCAAGCCATCCACTTCGATGCCACAGAAAAACTGAATGCATTTATTGAAAAGAAAGCTGCAAAACTCGAAAGAGCTTGCGAAAACATAATTAAGGTTGAATTTATATTGAAGGTTGTAAAACCTGAAACTGCCAAAAATAAAGAAACTGCGATCAATGTTACCTTGCCCGGTAATGACTTGCATGCTGAAAAGGTGTGCGACACGTTTGAAGAGGGTGTTGACCTCTGCATTGATACGCTGCTCCGTCAAATTGAAAAATATAAGGAACGTCAGGCTAAATAATGCCAACGTATGCCGATAATAGCATAGGGAGTATTTCCAAAGCGGTTGCATTCCTTGAACGGTTTGGTGATAAGGAATGACCGATGTGAATGACCCAAAGTATCGCCCTGTGCCCGCTTGTGAAAGTAGACACTGTTTGGCGATTGAGTGATTACAAACTATTAATAGCGAGCCCGGCACTGGTTGCCGGGCTTTTTTTGAATCTTTTTTCTGCGACTTTTTTAATACTAATTGTCCTGTGAAAATAAACCCCGAATTCGATCCTATGGGTCGTGCCATAGTTGATTATTTTGAACAGCGGTGTGAAAAATCACCGTTGGTGGTCAGTTCCTCTCTTTTTGAGGATGACGTGATGCCTGTTGCTAATTTGTTTCGCACTGAATCGCAAATGCCCGTACTGGAGCGTAGGGCTTTGTCGCTTTGTAGCGGCAGGGTGCTTGACATGGGAGCTGGTGCCGGCTGCCATTCGTTGGCATTGCAACAGCGCGGACTGGAAGTGACGGCTGTGGATATAAGCGAACTGTCGGTGGAAACTATGCGACGCCGCGGTGTGGCGGATGCCCGTTGTGCGGATTTTTTTACAGACGATTTGTCTGGCAAGTACCACACGGTGTTGTTGCTGATGAATGGTTTGGGTATAGCCGGGAATTTGGAACGCTTGCCCGATTTGTTGCTTCGTGCCAAGTCGCTACTTGAACCCGGAGGCTGTGTGTTGGCTGATTCAAGCGATTTGCGCTATGTGTACGAAGATGAGGACGGCAACTTCGATTATGATGCGGAAACCGATTCTTATTATGGTGAAGTGGACTTTACAATGCATTACGCCGGTATCGACGGTAAGCCGTTTGATTGGCTCTATGTTGATTTCCATACCTTGAGTCAGGTGGCGGCGCGTTGCGGTTTGAAGGCAGAATGTGTGCAGGAAGGCACCCATTATGATTATCTGGTGCGCTTGAAGGCGGCAGAATAGTAGAAAATGACAAACATAATACCTTTATTTTTGTGGGCAAGGTGCGGGCTTTCGGCACTTTGCCCATAAAAGTATGTAGGAATTTTGTATGTGAAGTCATAAATCGCGCATTTGAATCTGGTGATTATGGCAATTTGTGCGCTCGCTTTTCTGTAAAGTGCCCTGATTTTTCTGTTTGCGCCACATCCAGCATTCAAATTTTGCAGGTTGCAGTAAGAATTGCTCCGAAGTTTTTCTTAAAAAAACGAAGTAAGGGCAGAAGTTGCAGTCTGAAAAACCGATGTGGGGTGGGGGAGCGGACGGTGCGAAAGTGAACTTTCAGTATGTTGCACTTTGAAGAAAGAATCTTGAATTTTTACGCACAAAAACGATAAATATGTGCAAAAATAGGGGTAAAAAAGGGGTGTTTTAGGGGGTGAGGGAGAAAAAAGTGCATTTTTTTGAAAAAAAATTGGGAAAATGTTTGGTGCGAAAGAAATAATGCCTAACTTTGCAGCCGTTTCAAGGAAACATCTACTAAACGACACTTTTCAGTGAGGTAGTGTGAAAGAAACACGGGCAAATACCAGAGTGGCCAAATGGGGCAGACTGTAAATCTGCTGGCTTACGCCTTCGGTGGTTCGAATCCATCTTTGCCCACAAATCTAATCTATTGCGGAAGTAGCTCAGTTGATAGAGCACTAGCCTTCCAAGCTGGGGGTCGCGGGTTTGAGCCCCGTCTTCCGCTCTCTTATTTTGTTTTGCTGTTATAGCTCAGCGGTAGAGCACTTCCTTGGTAAGGAAGAGGTCGCGAGTTCAAGTCTCGCTAACAGCTCTCTTTTTGTTTTCATACAGAAGATTGAAAAACTGAAATTCATTCAAACAATAAAATAAACAGCTATGGCTAAAGAGAAATTTGAACGTACCAAACCGCATGTTAACATCGGTACTATTGGTCACGTTGACCACGGTAAGACTACCTTGACTGCTGCTATCTCTAAGGTGCTCCACGAGAAGCTCGGCACCGGTGAAGATGTTAAGTCGTTCGACCAGATCGACAACGCACCCGAGGAAAAGGAACGTGGTATCACTATCAATACCTCTCACATTGAATACGAAACCGAGAAACGTCACTATGCTCACGTAGACTGCCCGGGTCACGCCGACTACGTTAAGAACATGGTTACTGGTGCTGCTCAGATGGACGGTGCTATCATCGTAGTTGCTGCTACCGATGGTCCTATGCCTCAGACTCGTGAGCACATCCTTCTCGCTCGTCAGGTAAACGTTCCCCGTCTTGTTGTGTTCTTGAACAAGTGCGACATGGTTGAGGATGAAGAAATGCTCGAGCTCGTAGAAATGGAAATGAGCGAACTCCTTGCAGCTTATAACTTCGAAGAGGATACTCCTATCATTCGCGGTTCTGCTCTTGGTGCTCTCAATGGCGTTGCTAAGTGGGAAGATTCTGTAATGGAACTCATGAATGCAGTTGATAACTGGATTCAGGAACCCCAGCGCGATAAGGATAAGCCCTTCTTGATGCCTGTTGAAGACGTGTTCTCAATCACTGGTCGTGGTACTGTTGCTACAGGCCGTGTTGAAACCGGTGTTGTTAAGGTAGGTGATGAAGTTCAGATCCTCGGCCTTGGTGAAGATAAGAAGTCAGTTGTAACTGGCGTTGAAATGTTCCGTAAGCTCCTCGATCAGGGTGAAGCTGGTGACAATGTAGGTCTCCTCCTCCGCGGTATCGACAAGCAGGAAATCAAGCGTGGTATGGTTATCACTCACCCGGGTGTAATCACTCCGCACAAGAAATTCAAGGCTTCTATCTACGTATTGAAGAAAGAGGAAGGTGGTCGTCACACTCCGTTCGGCAACAAGTATCGTCCTCAGTTCTACCTCCGTACCATGGACTGCACCGGTGAGATTCACCTCCCCGAAGGCACTGAAATGGTAATGCCTGGTGATAACGTAGAGATTACTGTAGAACTTATCTACGCTGTTGCTATCAACGTAGGTCTCCGTTTCGCTATCCGTGAAGGTGGTCGTACGGTAGGTTCTGGTCAGATCACTGAGATCCTCGACTAATACGAATCTCTTTAGGCTAAGCCTATACAATACTAAATAGGTTCTTACTCTACAGGGTAAGACCTATTTTTACGGGAATAGCTCAGTTGGTAGAGCACTGGTCTCCAAAACCAGGTGTCGGGAGTTCGAGCCTCTCTTCCCGTGCTAATCGATAAACGTATGTTCAAGAAATTCACTGCATATTGCAAAGATTCATACGACGAATTATCTCATAGAACCACATGGCCTACTCGACAGGAGTTGACTCACAGCGCGATTGTTGTGCTCACAGCTTCCATCGTCATAGCACTCGTGGTGTTCCTTATGGATACGGTATTCGAGTCAATCATGCAATTAATCTATCCTCAAATTTAATCTGATATGGCAGCAGAAATGGCATGGTACGTGCTTCGCGCCGTCAGTGGTAAAGAAGGAAAGGTTAAAGAGTATATTGATGCTGAAATTAAGAATGGCCGCCTCGGCGGTCATGTTTCGCAGGTACTCATTCCTACCGAGAAGGTAAAGCAAGTACAAGGCAACAAACAAGTTGTTAAGGAACGTCTATATCTTCCCGGCTATGTTCTTGTAGAGGCACGATTAGTTGGTGAAACCGTTCATGAGTTGCGCAGCACGCCTAACGTGTTGGGCTTTTTGGGCGGCATGGATAACCCTACTCCCCTCCGCGAGAGTGAGGTTAACCGTATTCTTGGTAAGGTAGATGAGCTGGAGGATGAACCTCAAGTTCTTGAAATACCTTACGTGGTAGGCGACAGTGTTAAGGTTACAGATGGTCCTTTTAGCGGATTCAGCGGTGTCATCGAAAAGGTGGACGAGGAAAAACGCAAGGTCACTGTAGTCGTTAAGGTCTTCGGTAGAAATACTGGCTTGGACCTCGGTTTTATGCAGATAGAAAAGGAATAAGGTATTTGTTACGTGCTTGATTCCTACGTCAAATTAAATTCAATATAAATAATAACAATGGCTAAAGAAGTTGCTGGATTAATCAAATTACAGATTAAGGGCGGCGCTGCAAATCCATCACCTCCCGTAGGTCCTGCTCTGGGTTCTAAGGGTATCAACATCATGGATTTCTGCAAGCAGTTCAACGCCAGAACTCAGGACAAGGCTGGTAAGGTATTACCGGTTGTCATTACTTACTATAATGACAAGTCTTTCTCTTTCGTAGTCAAGACTCCTCCTGTGGCAATTCAACTACTGGAAGCAGCCAAAAAGAAGAGCGGATCTGCCGCACCTAACCGTAATAAGATCGCTGAGATTACTTGGGATCAGGTTAAGGCTATTGCAGAAGATAAGATGCCCGACTTGAACTGCTTCACTGTTGAAAGTGCAATGCGTTTGGTTGCAGGTACTGCCCGCAGCATGGGTATCTCAGTAAAGGGTGACTTTCCCTGTGAATAATTTAAACTTCAACTAACATGAGTAAACTGACAAAGAATCAAAAGTCGGTCGCTGACAAGATTGAAGCGGGGAAGGCATACACGTTGAAAGAAGCTGCATCTTTGGTAAAGGAAATTACCACTACCAAGTTCGATGCTTCTGTCGATATTGACGTACGTCTGGGCGTTGACCCGCGTAAGGCTAACCAGATGGTTCGTGGCGTTGTGTCACTTCCTAATGGTACTGGTAAGCAAGTTCGCGTTCTCTGCCTCTGTACGCCCGATGCTGAAGCTGCTGCTAAAGAAGCAGGCGCTGACTATGTAGGTCTCGATGAATATATCGAGAAAATTAAGGGTGGCTGGACTGACATCGATGTAATCATTACGATGCCTGCCATCATGGGTAAGATTGGTGCCCTGGGTCGTGTGCTCGGTCCCCGCGGATTGATGCCTAACCCTAAGAGTGGTACTGTTACTATGGACGTTGCTAAGGCTGTCCGTGAGGTTAAGCAGGGTAAGATCGATTTCAAGGTTGACAAGACCGGTATCGTTCATACTTCAATTGGTAAGGTTTCTTTCACTCCCGAACAAATCTTCGGTAATGCTAAGGAATTCATCGCTACCATCATCAAGCTGAAACCGACGGCTGCTAAGGGTACATATATCAAGAGTATTTATCTTTCCTCTACCATGAGCAAGGGTATCAAGATTGATCCTAAATCAGTAGAAGAAATCTAAACTAATTTGCGAATATGAAGAAGGAAGATAAAGCTATCATCATCGAGCAACTCGGTGAGAAACTCAAGGAATATGCACACTTCTACCTCGTTGACGTAACGGGCATGAACGCAGAAGCTACTTCTGCTCTCCGTCGCAAGTGCTTCGGCGCTGAAATCAAGATGGTAGTTGTTAAGAACACCCTGCTGCACAAGGCTTTCGAAGCTTCAGAGATTGATTACTCTCCTCTCTATGGCTGCTTGAAAGGTACAACTGCAGTATTCTTCTGCCAGACTGCTAACGCTCCCGCTAAATTGATCAAGGAAGTTAGCAAAGATGGTATCCCCGGCTTAAAGGCTGCTTATGCTGAGGAAGGCTTCTATGTAGGTGCCGACCAGCTCGAGACCCTTTGCGCTATCAAGAGCAAGAACGAGGTTATCGCCGAAATCGTTGCTCTTCTCCAGTCTCCTGCAAAGAATGTTATCTCTGCCCTCCAAGGCGCAGGACAGACTATTCACGGTGTGCTTAAGACTTTGGGCGAACGTCCCGAATAATTTAAATTGGTCCAGACACCGAACCCTACAATTAACTTAGAAACAAAACAAAAAAATACATTACACAAATGGCAGATATCAAAGCTATCGCTGAAGAATTGGTAAATTTGACAGTGAAGGAAGTTAACGAGTTGGCAAATGTCCTCAAGGAAGAGTACGGAATTGAACCCGCTGCTGCAGCTGTTGCTGTTGCTGCTGCTGCTCCCGGTGCCGCTGCTGCTGCTGAGGAGAAGACCTCTTTCGACGTAGTTCTTAAGAGCGCTGGTGCCGCTAAGCTCCAGGTTGTTAAGGCTGTTAAGGAACACTGCGGTCTTGGCCTGAAGGAAGCTAAGGACATCGTAGACGGTGCTCCTAGCAAGGTTAAGGAAGGCGTTGCCAAGGAAGAAGCTGAAGCACTCAAGAAGGCTCTCGAAGAAGCTGGTGCTGAAGTAGAACTCGCCTAATAAAATCCTTATATAAGGAGTCGGTTATGGATCCTCTGGTAGAGGGTTCATAACCTTTTTGCGTCTATATGTCTTAGCTCATTCCCGATACATTGAAAATGCCGGTTTTATGCTGAATTTCAGCATTTTATCGCCTCTTTTTAGGGCTGATGCGCCTTGTTTATGCGACTTGCCGGTGTTTGCGTGTTATTGCGATTGTTATTTTGCCCGCCGACTCATACTCGGCCGGGCTATTTGCGCGTAATGTGGCTAAGATTTTAGAACATTTAGTTTATAGGTTGATAAGTTTAAGTTTCATTTTACTTGTTGACTTTAGACTTACAATCTTTTAAACCATTGTTTATCCCCAACAATACGAACGAATGTCTTCCAGAGTAATAAACCAACGTGTAAACTTCGCGTCCGTAAAGAATCCGATGCCTTATCCCGATTTCTTGGACGTTCAGTTAAAGTCTTTCCAAGATTTTCTGCAGCTCGACACGCCCAGTGAATTGCGTAAGAACGACGGTCTGTACAAAGTTTTTGCTGAGAACTTCCCTATCGCTGATACTCGCAACAACTTTGTATTAGAGTTTATCGACTACTATATCGATGAACCTCGTTACAGCATTCAGGAATGTCTGGAGCGCGGATTGACTTACTGTGTGCCCCTCAAGGCAAAACTCAAACTTTATTGTACGGACCCTGATCATGAGGATTTCGATACCGTCGTACAGGATGTGTTCCTGGGTACGATTCCTTACATGACAAGCAACGGTACGTTTATTATCAACGGTGCTGAGCGTGTAGTTGTTTCGCAGCTTCACCGTTCGCCCGGTGTATTCTTCGGTTCAAGTATCCACGCTAACGGTACGCAGCTTTATTCTGCACGTATCATCCCGTTCAAGGGTTCGTGGATCGAATTTGCTACGGACATCAACAATGTGATGTATGCTTACATCGACCGTAAGAAAAAGTTGCCCGTAACTACTTTGTTGCGTGCCATCGGTTATGACACGGATAAGGACATTTTGCAGATCTTCAAGCTCGCCGAGGAAATCAAGGTGAACAAAACGAATCTGAAGAATGTTATCGGCCGCAAGTTGGCTGCCCGTGTGCTGAAGAGTACGCTCGAAGACTTCGTTGATGAGGATACCGGTGAAGTAGTTTCTATTGAACGTATTGAAATTGTGCTTGAGCGCGAAACGGTGATTGAGGAAGAGCACATTGAACAAATCATTAACTCGGGTGAACAGAGCATTCTGATTCACAAAGAGGAGGCTTCTTCTTCTGATTACTCTATCATCTTCAATACGTTGCAAAAGGACCCCTCGAAGTCGGAAAAGGAAGCTGTAACGTTTATCTACCGTCAGCTGCGTAACTCTGACCCTGCTGATGATGCTTCGGCTCGCGAAGTTATCAACAACCTTTTCTTCTCTGAAAAGCGTTATGACTTGGGCGAGGTTGGTCGTTACCGTATCAATAAGAAGTTGAATCTTTCAACGGATATGGATGTGCGCGTGTTGACTCGCGAAGATATCATCGAGATTATCCAGTACTTGGTTGAGTTGATCAACTCTAAGGCTACTGTCGATGATATTGACCACTTGAGTAACCGTCGCGTACGTACGGTGGGCGAACAACTCTCGAACCAGTTCTCAATCGGTTTGGCACGTATGAGCCGTACGATTCGTGAACGTATGAACGTGCGTGACAACGAAGTGTTTACGCCGACGGATTTGATCAATGCTAAGACTATCTCGAGCGTGATCAACTCGTTCTTCGGTACGAATGCCCTGTCGCAGTTCATGGACCAGACGAACCCCTTGGCTGAGGTTACGCACAAGCGTCGTTTGTCAGCCTTAGGTCCTGGCGGTCTGTCGCGTGAACGTGCCGGTTTCGAGGTGCGAGACGTACACTACACGCACTATGGTCGTTTGTGTCCTATCGAGTCGCCTGAAGGTCCGAACATTGGTTTGATTTCTTCGCTTTGTGTATATGCGAAGATTGATGACCTCGGTTTCATCGAAACTCCGTACCGTAAGGTTGAGAATTCGGTTGTAAACCTGAACAACGAAAATGTTGTTTACCTTTCTGCTGAAGAAGAAGAGGGTAAGATTATCGGTCAGGGTAATGCTCCGCTGAATGACGATGGTACGTTTATCCGCGATAAAGTGAAGTGCCGTCAGGATGCCGATTATCCTGTGGTTCCCCCTTCAGAGGTTGAACTCATGGACGTGGCTCCGCAGCAGATTGCTTCAATCGCAGCTTCACTGATTCCCTTCCTTGAGCACGACGATGCTCACCGTGCGTTGATGGGATCGAACATGATGCGTCAGGCAGTTCCCCTTATCCGCAGTGAAGCACCTATCGTAGGTACGGGTATCGAAAAGCAGGTTTGCGAAGATTCACGTACGATGATTACGGCAGAAGGTGATGGTGTGATTGAATATGTAGATGCTACTACCATCCGTATTGCTTACGACCGTTCTGAAGATGAAGAGTTTGTTAGCTTCGATTCGAACGTAAAGGAATACCAGATTCCCAAGTTCCGCCGTACGAACCAGAATATGACCATTGACCTCCGTCCGATTTGCGATGCAGGTCAGATTGTGAAGAAGGGTGACATCCTTACTGAGGGTTATGCTACCGAAAACGGTGAGTTGGCTCTTGGCCGTAACCTCCTCGTGGCTTACATGCCTTGGAAGGGTTACAACTATGAGGATGCTATCGTATTGAATGAGCGTATTGTACGTGATGATATCCTTACTTCTGTTCACGTGGATGAGTTCTCGCTTGAAGTGCGTGAAACGAAGCGTGGTATGGAAGAATTTACCAACGACATCCCCAACGTAAGCGAAGATGCTACGAAGGATTTGGATGAAAATGGTATTGTGCGTATTGGTGTGCGTATCGCACCGGGCGATATCATGATTGGTAAAATTACGCCGAAGGGCGAAAGCGATCCGACGCCCGAAGAAAAACTTCTGCGTGCCATCTTTGGTGACAAGGCTGGTGACGTGAAGGATGCTTCGCTCAAGGCAAATCCCTCGCTGGCCGGTGTGGTTATCAACAAGCGCTTGTTTGCCCGCGTACAGAAATCGCGTAGCTCGAAGGCTGCTGACAAGATTACCTTGCAGAAGCTCGACGAAGAGTTCGACCGCGAAACGGGTGAATTGAAGACCATTCTGCTCGACAAACTGCTTACGCTTTGCGACGAGAAAACGTCGCTCGGCGTGAAGGACAATGTAGGCTCAGAGCTCATTGCCAAGGGCGCTACGTTTACCCGTCCGATGTTGGCAGCACTTGATTACACGGCTGTTGAACTCCGCGGTTGGACGGAAGACGAGCACACCAACAAGCTCATCCGTCAGCTCGTTATCAACTACTTGAAGAAGTTCAACCAACTCGATGCCATTCTGAAGCGTAAGAAGTTTGCGTTGACCATTGGTGACGACCTTCCTTCTGGTATCATTCAGCAGGCCAAGGTTTACATTGCCAAGAAGCGTAAGATTGGTGTCGGCGATAAGATGGCAGGTCGCCACGGTAACAAGGGTATCGTGTCGAAGATTGTGCGTCAGGAAGACATGCCGTTCCTCGAGGATGGTACGCCGGTCGACATCGTACTGAACCCGCTGGGTGTGCCTTCGCGTATGAACCTCGGTCAGATTTTCGAGGCCGTACTCGGTGCTGCCGGTCGCAAGTTGGGCGTTAAGTTTGCCACACCTATTTTCGATGGTGTCAAACTTGAAGACCTTTGCGAATGGACCGACAAGGCAGGCTTGCCCCGCTACTGTTCAACGCAGCTTTATGATGGTGGAACGGGTGAACCGTTCGACCAGAAGGCAACGGTGGGTGTGACTTACATGTTGAAACTCGGCCACATGGTTGAAGACAAGATGCACGCACGTTCTATTGGTCCGTACTCGCTCATTACGCAGCAGCCTCTCGGTGGTAAGGCACAGTTTGGTGGTCAGCGTTTCGGAGAAATGGAGGTCTGGGCAATCGAGGCATTCGGTGCTTCGCACGTACTCCAGGAAATCCTCACCATCAAGTCCGACGACGTTACCGGCCGTGCCAAAGCTTACGAGGCTATTGTCAAGGGCGACACTATGCCTACTCCGGGTATCCCCGAATCGCTCAACGTGCTCCTGCACGAATTGCGCGGTCTGGGCTTGAGCATCACGCTCGACTAAGAAACTGTATGAATGCTTTTCCGGCATATAAAGGTTATCTTCCCATTTGTTTTCCGTACTGCGGTTAGGTCATGTAGCCGAACCGGGGCGGGAAACAAAGGGAGGAAATTTCAAACCAGAGCCGCAGAGCATGTCCCGACTTCAGAGTCTGGGAAAAATCATTCAGATTCTAATAATCACTCCCATCATCTTTTCATTCCTTAGAACATGGCATTTAAAAGAGATAATAAGATAAAGAGTAACTTTACGAAAATAACCATCGGTTTGGCCTCACCTGAGGAAATCATGGCTAATTCGTATGGCGAGGTGTTGAAGCCCGAAACAATCAACTACCGAACCTATAAACCCGAGCGTGACGGCTTGTTCTGCGAACGCATTTTCGGTCCGACCAAGGACTACGAATGCCACTGCGGAAAGTACAAGCGCATCCGTTACAAAGGCATCGTCTGCAACCGTTGCGGTGTTGAAGTAACCGAAAAGAAAGTACGCCGCGAGCGTGCCGGACATATTCAGCTTGTAGTGCCCGTTGCACACATCTGGTATTTCCGTTCGTTGCCCAACAAAATGGGTTACCTGCTCGGTATTCCGACCAAGAAACTCGACAGCATTATATATTACGAGCGTTACGTAGTTATTCAGCCCGGACCTTTGGCCGAAGACTTTGCGCAGAACGACCTCCTCACCGAGGACGAATACCTGGATTGCCTCAAGCGTTTGCCGAAGGAAAACCAGTACCTCGAGGACTCTGACCCCAATAAGTTCATCGCCAAAATGGGTGCCGAGGCCATTTACGACCTGCTCACCCGCATCGACCTCGATGCCCTGTCGTACGAACTTCGCGACCGCGCCAACAGCGACTCGTCTGTACAGCGCAAGAACGAAGCCCTCAAGCGTTTGCAGGTAGTAGAATCGTTCCGTTCAAGCCGCGAACGCAACAAGCCCGAGTGGATGATTATGAAGGTAATCCCCGTCACTCCGCCCGATTTGCGTCCGCTCGTACCCCTGGATGGTGGACGTTTCGCCACCTCCGACTTGAACGACCTTTACCGTCGCGTTCTCATCCGCAACAACCGTTTGAAGCGACTGCTCGAAATCAAGGCCCCCGAAGTGATTCTGCGTAACGAAAAACGTATGCTTCAGGAGTCAGTTGACAGCCTTTTCGACAACTCACGCAAGAGTTCAGCCGTAAAGAGCGACAGCAACCGTCCGCTCAAGTCACTTTCAGACTCACTCAAGGGTAAGCAAGGCCGTTTCCGTCAGAACCTTCTCGGTAAGCGTGTCGACTACTCAGCCCGTTCGGTAATCGTTGTAGGTCCCGAACTTAAGATGGGCGAGTGCGGTCTGCCCAAGCTCATGGCCGCCGAGCTTTACAAGCCGTTCATCATCCGCAAGCTCATTGAGCGCGGCATTGTGAAGACGGTAAAGAGCGCCAAGAAGATTGTCGACCGTCGCGAGCCCGTTATCTGGGACATCCTTGAGCACGTCATGATGGGTCACCCCGTGTTGCTCAACCGTGCACCGACCCTTCACCGTTTGGGTATTCAGGCCTTCCAGCCCAAGATGATTGAAGGTAAAGCCATTCAGCTCCACCCGTTGGCATGTACCGCGTTCAACGCCGACTTCGACGGTGACCAGATGGCCGTTCACCTTCCTTTGGGTAATGAAGCCGTGCTCGAAGCCCAGATGCTCATGCTCCAGAGCCACAACATTCTGAACCCCGCCAACGGTGCACCTATCACCGTGCCCTCACAGGATATGGTGCTCGGTTTGTACTATATCACCAAGCTCCGTCCCGGAGCAAAGGGAACCGGCCTCACCTTCTACGGACCCGAAGAAGCCCTCATCGCCTTCAACGAAAAGCGCGTCGACGTACACGCTCCCGTCAAGGTAATGGTTGACGACGTCAACGAAGCCGGACAAATGTGCAAGCACCTGGTTGAAACCTCAGTAGGTCGTGTTATTGTCAACGAAATCATTCCTTACGAATGCGGTTACGTTAACAAGGTAATTTCGAAGAAGTCACTCCGCGACGTCATCACCCTCGTTATCAAGACCGTGGGTATGGCCCGTGCCTGCGAATTCCTCGACGGTATCAAGAACCTCGGTTATCGTAAGGCCTACGAAGGTGGTTTGTCGTTCAACCTCGACGATATTATCATCCCCACCGAGAAGAAAGACATCGTGAAGCGCGGTAATGATGAAATCGATCAGATTACCATGAACTATAACATGGGTTTCATCACCGACAACGAACGTTACAACCAAGTAATTGATACCTGGACCCACGTCAACACCGACCTGAAGAAGACCCTCATGAAGCAGATGACCGAAGCCGACCAAGGTTTCAACGCCGTGTTCATGATGCTCGACTCAGGAGCCCGTGGTTCGGCCGATCAGATTGCCCAGCTTGCCGGTATGCGTGGTTTGATGGCCAAGCCTCAGAAAGCAGGTGCCGAAGGTGCCCAGATTATCGAAAACCCGATTCTTTCTAACTTTAAGGAAGGTATGTCCGTGCTTGAGTACTTTATCTCAACCCACGGTGCACGTAAGGGTTTGGCCGATACCGCACTGAAGACGGCCGACGCCGGTTACCTTACCCGTCGTTTGGTCGACGTTTCGCACGACGTAATCATTACTGAAGAAGACTGTGGAACCCTCCGCGGCCTCGTTTGCACCGCATTGAAGGATGGTGACGAAATCATCTCTTCACTCAGCGAGCGTATTTTGGGCCGTGTGTCTGTTCACGACATCATACACCCCACCACTGGCAAGCTCATCATTGCAGCCGGTGAGGAAATTACCGAAGCCATTGCAGCCGAAATCGAAGCATCGCCCATCGAAAGCGTTGAAATTCGTTCAGTGCTCACCTGCGAAAGCAAGCACGGTGTCTGCATGAAGTGCTACGGCCGCAACCTCGCCACCAGCCGCATGGTACAGAAGGGCGAAGCCGTCGGTGTGATTGCCGCCCAGTCAATTGGTGAGCCTGGTACGCAGCTTACACTCCGTACCTTCCACGCCGGTGGTATTGCATCGAATGCCGCAGCCAACGCCACCATCGTTGCCAAGAGCGACTGCCGCGTTGAATTCGAAGAACTCCGTACCGTTGACCTCCTTCCCGGAGCCGACAACGCCTCAGACAATCCCGAGAACCCCGGTAAGGTGGTTGTAGGTCGTCTGGCCGAAGTACGCTTTATCGACGAAAACACCGGCATCATCCTTTCGACCCAGAACGTACCCTACGGTTCAGTCATCTATGTTGACGACCGTCAGAAGGTAGAAAAGGGCACCGTAATTGCCAAGTGGGACCCCTTCAACGCCGTAATCGTAACCGAAAATGCAGGTACCATCCAGTTCGAAAACGTAACCGAAGGTATCAGCTACCGTGTTGAAGAAGACGAAGCCACCGGTTTGCGCGAACGCATCGTAATCGAGTCGAAAGACAAGAGCCACGTGCCCACCGCACACATCATTGGCGACGACGGCGAAGTGCTCCGCACCTACAGCTTCCCCATCAACGGTCACATCGTGGTCGAAGACGGACAGAAGTTGGCAGCCGGTGAAGTCCTCATCAAGATTCCTCGTGTCGTAGGTAAAGCCGGTGACATCACCGGTGGTCTCCCCCGTGTAACCGAGCTGTTCGAAGCCCGCAACCCGAGCAACCCCGCTGTGGTTAGCGAAATCGACGGTGAAATTTCAATGGGTAACGTAAAACGTGGCCACCGCGAAATCATTGTCACCTCAAAATTGGGCGAAGTTAAGAAGTACCTCGTACCCCTGTCAAAGCAGATTCTGGTTCAGGAAAACGACTACGTTCGTGCCGGTACTCCTCTGTCCGACGGTTCAATCACCCCCGGCGACATCCTCGCCATCAAGGGTCCCACCGCCGTACAGGAATACATTGTTAACGAAGTACAGGACGTTTACCGTTTGCAGGGTGTAAAGATCAACGACAAGCACTTCGAAGTGATTGTACGTCAGATGATGCGCAAGGTACAGATCAACGAACCCGGCGATACCCGCTTCCTCGAACAGCAAATTGTCGACAAGCTCGACTTTGCCGAAGAGAACGACCGCATCTGGGGTAAGAAAGTTGTGGTTGACGCTGGCGACAGCGAAACCATGAAGAAGGGTATGATTGTAACCGCCCGCAAGCTCCGCGACGAAAACTCACAGCTCAAGCGCCGTGACCTCAAGCTCGTCAAGGTACGCGATGCCGTGGCCGCCACCTCTACCCAGATTCTTCAGGGTATCACCCGTGCCGCTCTGCAAACCAAGAGCTTCATGTCGGCCGCATCCTTCCAGGAAACCACCAAGGTGCTCAACGAAGCTGCCATCAGCGGTAAGGTCGACTACCTCGAAGGTATGAAGGAAAACGTAATCTGCGGTCATCTCATCCCCGCCGGTACCGGTTTGCGCGAGTTCAATCGCATCGTAGTTGCCGACCGTCAGGAATGGGAAAAAGCCCAGGCAGCTAAAGAAGCTGAAAACGAATAAACGGTTGATTGCCGCAGCCGCGCCCCCTTAAGCGCAAGCTAAGAGGCCAGGCAAAGCTCCACGGCAATTCACTTACACGACTGATAAGAATCCTTGCAGCGTTCAAGTTTTTGAACAGCTGCAAGGATTTTTTTTTGCCCTTATCGCCGCCCCAAGTTTCACCAAAATCAATATCCGCTCAGTCTATTTTCAGTTATAAAATGCCCATCAATAGGCTATCAGTGAGTATTCAAAATCGTTTTCGCTGATTTAGAAAAATGTTAAACCGTAAGCAGTGATGTGGGTGAATATCTGTTAAAAATAATCCAATGTTTTTCATCTCCTTCCAAGTGCCTGCGTTACTAACCGGCTTTTCTTTGAAATTACCTCCGAACTTGTGCAAATTAGTTCCGAACTTGTGCAAATTAGTTCCGAGCTAGTGTGAATTAGTTCCGAGCTAGTTGAAAATAGTTCCGAGCTAGTTTGAAGAAGCGCGGAATCGCTGAAAATCAATGCTTTCAAGATCACCACAAATGCGGAAACGCGCACAAGTATTCCGCCCTGCTGCAAACGCATGTGGGGAGTACTGAATTTTGCATTTGTTAGAGAAATTGTTAATGACGAGAATTGGCATTGATTCGAGAATGGCGCAAACAAATAAAAAGAAAGCGGTTAGTGAACTGGATAATCCACTAACCGCTTTCTTTCTGTGTAAGCAGCCGCACTGTGACTGTGCGCAGGAGGTGCTGAAAGCTTATGACAAGAGGTGCTGGAAGCCTATGACAAAAGGTTATGAAAGCCTATGACAAGAGGTTATGAAAGCGTGTGATAAAGAGTTATGAAAGCGTGTGATAAAGGGCTATAAAAGCCGATGACGGAGCGCAAAGTTATCAAAGGTTTTACCAAAGGTTATACAGCACGATGCCCACCAGCACGTAAGTAAAAACGAAGAACCAATAAATAGTCGAGATGATGCGGTGCGACTTTTGCGAAAGTCCCTTGCGTTCATTCAGCGGATAAATAATCTGCCCCGACTCACTGTCGAACCATTGCAGAATGCGCTTTGTATGCTCAATCATCAGCACCTTGAACACCGCCACAAACACCGTAGGCGCCACAAACATAGCCCACAGCGTAAGTTCCTTGCCCGACAGCCAACCATACACCGCCACTGCCGCCAACAGCGACACCATGAACGACGAAAGGTGACAAAAGCAAATGGCGTGTTTCACCCTCGGTGCCGCGTCGCCCTGTCGCAGAATCAGCGCTTTTTCAACCACCAGCATGGCACGCCAGCACAAGTGCGCCAAACAACCCATCATCAGCAGCAACGCAATTTTCAGCAAATCGAAAGTGCGTATGCCCTCATCCATGTGAAGCAGATACATCAGCCCGAACCATATCACGCCCAAGCCAAACAAGCCCGAAAAAGACAGGAATTTCAGTCGCGCAATGCGGAAATATCCAATCAGTCGCGCATTTTCGAAATCCGGATTCTGCGCCCATTCGCCCTCGTCCGTCGAAGTTCCACACGAGCTTTTGCCGTGTAAGGTGGAGTGTAAGTATTTTTTCATAATCATCAGTCGTGTTCGTTGAAATCAGTTAGAAACCATTCTCGATGTCCACAGCTTCCTCCGTTTCCGGTCAGTGTCCATATCGCTTCTGTCCGGTCAGTGTCCATATCGCTTCTGTCCGGTCAGTGTCAGGGTCAATCCCTCTTCTGCTTTCATCGAGTTCGTTATTTCGGAATTTTGAATCGCAGCAATTTCTGCGCCCTCTTCAGCCCCTTTGTTTGGTCCGCACGCAGAAATGCGCGGAAAGGCGGCAAAGTGCTACCCCCCGGAGCCATTGCAAAAGCATTCTGTTCCGGTAGCAGCAAGTAAGCAGACGCAGCCCCCTCGGCAGCCATCCACGGAGTGAAACACCCCTGCAGCCTGCCCGACTGTGCCGTAGCAACCACCGTACACGCAGCGTTGCGCCAATACAAATCGGCCGAAGCATACACAATGTATGCCACCCCCGCCTTCAGGCGTTTTACCAGCCCGAAGGACAGCACCCCGTTGCTGAAATCAGTCAGTTCAGCCACCTGCATGCCCGGGTTGTCCACCTCGAAAGGCAGACACACCGTTTGCCACGAAGCCACGTTCGGCCCCTTACGACGGTACGACAGCATGCCCGCATCGGCACTGAAAGAACGGTGCGTCACAAAGCCGCCTCGGTCCTTCAATTCGTAGCGCGTCAAGAGTCGGTTCGTTGCACCGCAGCCAATAACAAACGGCCATATAGCCTTGGCCATCTCTCCGTCGGCCTCTCTGACAAACACCGGCACATTCCTTTCGGCCGGCAGCCGTTCGAAGCCCCGCGCCTTGCGCGGAAGCACCGCCTCCGTCAGGTCCAGCACGTTCACCCGTTCGCAATCAAGGGCAGCCAATGCATCGGCATCCCATCCCCCCGACAAACGGCAAATGCCCTCGTCATCGACGCTCATTGCCGCCGCCGGAGCCACCGTTGCAAACAAAGCCGTCGTTTGCGCTACCTCTTCGTTCGCGACGAACCACCGTTTGGTTTGCGCATCGAAACACAGGAAACGCGCCTTTGCTTCAGCCGTACGCACCTGTCCGTTCACCACCCGCCAAATGCAGCGTTCGCTGCCCATTTGTAGCGCGTAGTTCAGGAATCTTCCCCCCTCGTCGCGCAGCGCAAAGTCGGTTTCGTTCAAGCGTTCGCAAGTCAGCCCCTGCACTCCCGGCATTTCAGCCAGCGTGCCGTCAGTCAGTCGGTAATGCTCGGTGTTGAGAGCCTTACCGTCGGCCGAGCGCACCCAGCCTGCGTTGCACAGTGCCACCCGGCAACCATCGGCCGGCACCGCAGCTTCGCCCTCGATGTCGGCATAATGCGTAGGCAGCCTGTACAGCCATAAGCCCTTCTGCCTACTTTGCGCGTAAAGGCTGAACACATCCTTTCCGCTTCGGTAGCCGTATTCAAGCACCCGGTTCGTACCCGCAACAGCCAGGTCGAAACTGCCGTTATCCCTTTCGCGCAGTTCCCATTCGCAGAGCGCCGACGGCACCTCGTGCAAGGTCAGACTCTCGCTGTTCTTGGCCTCCCTTCCCAAATAGCGTCCCGTTTCCGCGTTGCGCAGCATCACCCGTCCGTTGTCGTTCACGGTAAGCTGCCACAGTTCCTTCGCAGTTTTCACCGTCATACTTGCCTCCAGTTTATCTGTCGGTTCTGCGCGCTTTCCGGCCGCCATGCAGCCCTTGTCTTTGAAAGCATAGTGCGTGCCCAGCAGCTCGTAGTTCTCCTTATTCATGTTTTTCAGCACCGCGTAGTAGTCGCCCGCCTTCAAGTTGGCAAGCAGCGTTACCCGGCTGAGGCTTTGGGGCAAACTGTTCGTTACCTCGTCAGCCCAAACTGCTGCAGCAGTCAGCCATACCACGAAACACATTAAAAACCGAAGATTTTTCATAAGCGGAAAAAAGAAAAAAATGAAACTTAGCCCCGATTATCCCCTCGTTGTTGTCTATTCCCACTTCGTCACCACTGCCGCCTCTGCCACATCCGGCTCAAAGGCCATCAGCTCCGTGCAGTCCGTCAGGTGGTTTTTCAGTATGAACCGCGTCATTTGTCCCCGGCACATTTTGGTGTACACCACCACGCTCCGCTCCTTGTCGCCCTCGATAGTTTTGAAATCGGGCGTCAGTACCTTCAGTTCGCGTTTCACGCGCGACCATTTGAACAGTCGCTTCATTTCGGCACTCGCCAGGTTCACCAGCACCCCGTCGTCGCGCTTTGTTTCCTCAATCAGCACGTCGGTCAGCAAGTCCTGCCAGTGTTCAAAGCGCGTCGGTCCGTCGGGGTAAGGCAAGCGCGCATTGCCCTCCAGGCGGTAAGGCCTGATGGTATCAGTGGGGCGGAGCAGTCCGTAAAGGAAAGAAGTGATAAACAGGTGCGAAGCGGCAAAGTGCCAGTCCGTTTCGCTGAAATCGGCAGCTCCGATTTGTTTGAACACAATGCCCGTATAGGCCAGCAAGGCCGGAACACTCAGCGTTTCGTCGGCAAAGTATTCAGCGTAGCGCTGCACGTTTTCAGCCGCAATCTGTCCGTTCACCTTCAGCATTTTTCCCACTTCGTCGGGCGAAAGCTGCATCAGCATCCTGACAGCCTCGTCGGCCTCGCCGGCAAAGCGGGGCAACGTAGGCATCGGTGCATAAGCCGGCAAAGTATGTCCCATTGTTTTGGCACAGGAAAGGAGTATTTGCATAACAGATGTGTGAGGTGTGTGTTGACAGGCCGAAGCCTGCTTGAAAAGAGAATAGAAAACGAAGAAACTGTTTAAACTTACCTACGCTCCATGCGTAAACCTTTCTCGAAGAGGAAGAGAGGAAAGATTAAACAGCTTCACAAACGGATGACCTCATTACGTCGCAGCTACTTTGTCGGCAAGCAGCTATGGTGCAATAATGCCATATTCATGTATATACATCAGGAAGAACCGATGGTCCCGACGCTCACAGCATTAGGCCCGTATGCCCATACGCTGCAATTCCTCGGCCTTTTTGCTGTCCAGGAATTCGTAGATGCCACACAAGTGTTCGCGTACACGGCCGTGGCCGAATTCATACACCTTGTTCACCAGTCCGTCGAGGAAGTCACGGTCGTGGCTCACACAAATCAGCGTACCGTCGAAGTCGGCCAATGCCTGCTTCAGCACGTCCTTGGTGCGCAAGTCCAGGTGGTTCGTCGGTTCGTCAAGAATCAGCAGGTTCACCGGTTCGAGCAGCAGTTTGAGCAAAGCCAGGCGCGTACGTTCGCCACCCGAAAGCACCTTCACCTTTTTGGTGCTGGCCTCGCCGCCAAACATGAACGCACCGAGCAAGTCGCGAATTTTATTGCGAATTTCGCCCTTCGCCACATCGTCGATGGTTTGGAACACGGTCAGTTCCTCATCCAGCAGCGAAGCCTGATTCTGGGCAAAGTAGCCAATTTTTACGTTGTGTCCCAGTGTCAGCGTACCCTCGTGTTCAAGCTCGCCCATGATACACTTCACCATGGTCGACTTACCCTCGCCGTTACGTCCGACGAAGGCCACCTTTTCGCCTCGTTCAATGGTCATCGATGCGTTGGCAAATATGCGCTTCGGCCCGAACGCCTTGCCCACGCCGTCCATCATCACCGGATACTGTCCGCTGCGGGGCGAAGGCGGGAATTTCAGTCGCAAGGCCGAGGTATCCTCCTCGTCCACCTCGATGAGTTCCAGTTTTTCGAGCATTTTTACGCGGCTTTGCACCTGAAATGTTTTTGAGTATGTACCCTTGAAGCGTTCGATAAAGTCCTTCGTTTCCTGAATCATTTTCTGCTGCTCCTCGTACTGCTTCATTTGCTGTTCGCGGCGTTCGGCGCGCAGCTGCAGGTATTGCGAGTAGTTCACCTTGTAGTCGTAGATGCGTCCCATCGTTACTTCGATGGTACGCGTTGTGATGTTGTCGACAAACTTACGGTCGTGGCTGATGACTACTACCGCCTTGCCATTGTTAATCAAAAATTCTTCGAGCCACCCGATTGATTCAATGTCCAGGTGGTTCGTCGGTTCGTCAAGCAGCAGCACATCCGGCTTTTGCAGCAACATTTTGGCCAGTTCGATGCGCATGCGCCATCCGCCCGAAAATTCACTCGTCTGTCGGCAAAAGTCAGAACGTTCAAATCCCAGACCGAGCAATGTTTTTTCCACATCCTCCTCAAAGTGCGTCATGTCGATGGCATAAAACTTTTCGCTCAGCGTAGCCACCTCCTCAATCAGCGCCATGTACTCTTCGCTTTCGTAGTCGGTGCGTTCAGCCAGCTGCTTGTTGAGCGTTTCGATGTGCGCCTCCATTTCGTGCAGGTGCGCAAAAGCCTGCGAAGCCTCTTCGAACACGGTTCGTCCGTCCTCCGTCATGAGGTGCTGCGGCAGGTAGGCAATTACTGTGTCCTTCGGTGCCGACACCTGTCCGCGTGTAGCCGTTCGCACCCCAGCCAAAATTTTCAGCAGGGTGCTTTTGCCCGCACCGTTTTTACCCATCAGGGCGATGCGGTCCTTTTCGTTGATAACAAATGAAATGTCAGAAAATAGCGTAGTGCCGCCAAATTCCACGGCAAGTCCGTCAACTGATACCATATAATTATTTAAGTGTAGAAAGAAGTGGAAAATCGTTTTGTTTGTGTCGAGGTTCAGGCTGTAGCCCTTGTCCCGATGCAGCAGCCGTTGCGCGCTCCCTGGTGTCAATCGTTTGCAGCCGACGAATGCGCCGCCTCATCGGCAGCCCGCAAGCGGTCGATGGCTTCGGCCAGTGCGTCCGACTTGCCTGTCACCACCTTTCGGCAAAACATTTTATTGCGTTCCGTCAGTTTCGGTAAGTCCTCGGTAGTAAGTTCCTTGATGCACGCCCCATAGTCAATGTAGTGCAGCGGCGTCAGCACCGAAAGTCCCGGATACGGCCCGGTGTGCAGCAAGGCATGAGCCGCAAAGGGCGAATTAAACACAATGGTTTGAAAGCACATTTCGCTTGGCACGAACGAAGTGCTGAAGTAGCGTTGCAAAGCCGTTTCGCCATCGAAAGTGGTCAGAATCCAGCGTGCGCAAGCCAGCGTAATGGCCCAATAGTCAGAACCGAAAAACACGTCGCACCGCTTGCCATTGAGCATTACCGAAGCCGGCCGCCTGATACCCATGTAGCGCAGCAGCGTGCGCGAAGCCACAATCACCTTGTTGCGCAACCAGCGATTGTGCCATTTCAAGTCGCGAAAGGGGTGCACACACGTCACCTTGCGCCGCTGTATCGAGCTGTTGCCGCGCGTCAGGTTGTATCCGCTCATGAGTTCCTCGTGAGCGTGTTCTGCAAAAAAGGCATGAATCCGGCTGTTGCTCCAAAGCGGATAATCCTGTGCGCTGAGGCACACCAGGTGCGAGTAATTGCATCCGCTGCTCACAGCTGCCTTCACCAGTTCATACTGGTAGGCCACTTGGTTCCAGCCACCCCAGTTCACGGCATGGCGGTGAACAAACTTCACCTTGTGAGGCAATGCAGCCCGAAAAGGGGCTTCGTCAACATTGGCATCAATGTGAACGTAAAAGTCGGCGTTAAAGTCCAAAGCCTTAATCAGCCGTGCCAAATGTTCGGGGTCGCGGTACGCTGAAATCAAGTATGCTAACATGTGTTTTCTGTCGAGTGTTTATGGTGCAAAAGAGGAGCATACGCTCCGTAGGGTAGTGGAGCGCAACGCATGGGCTCCTATTCCGTTGCGAAGTTAGTACTTTTCGTTCAGAGATTGAAGAAAATCAGCCTCGGGCTGAAGTAAAAAAGCCAAACAAGCCTCCGAAGCGGTTTTTTGAGTGTATTTAACCGCCTGGAGGCTTGTTTTTTAGTGAAAATTCAGGGCCGCAACTTAATATGCCTTTTCGTTTGCCATTTTCCATCCCGTCAGGAAGGAAGCCCGGCAAATGTCAGTCATTTTCCGGTAGTTTATTTTGTCGGCCGTGTCCGAAGGGCGCGTGTAGTCAGGGTGTCCCTCGGTGTGATACCAGATAATGGGCACCCCTTTTCGTGCAAACGAACCATTGTCGCTGCCTCCCACCGGGTTGTCCCATGGACGGAGTGAAGGTTCGAAGCACCAGCCCCGTTCGCGCAAGTCGCGTGTCAGCCACTCGCCAAAAGCCGGGTGCGACTCTGTAAAAAAGTAGCTCACCAACTTCGGGTTGTCGGCCGGGCCGCGGCCAATCATGTCGAAGTTCAGGTAGCATTTCACCTTATCAATAAACTTGCAGTTCGCCACAAAATGGCGCGAACCCAGCAAGCCCTTTTCCTCGCCGTCCCAAAAAGCAAAGATAACCGAACGCTCCGGCTGTTCGCCGCTCATGACGAAGGCACGCGCCATTTGCAGCACCGCCACCACGCCCGAAGCATTGTCGTCGGCCCCATTGTAAATGCCATCGTCGGCAATGTCGGGAAACGTTCCCTCATGGTCGTAGTGTGCCCCCACAATGACCCATTCGTCGGTGCGTTTGCCCGGAATGTAAGCCAGCAGGTTGTTCAGGTGACGCAAGCGGTGCGCCCCCCTTTCCTTGACTTTGGCAATCGAATCCGGGTGCACCTGCCATGGTCCGCGGTCGGGTTTTGTGAGTTGTGCCACATCGAAGGGTTGCATGTAGCTCAAGTTCGTCAGCAGTTTCTCGTTGCCCTGCTTGTTCCATTCGCCCGGTAGCGGTGCCACGCCCCATTCGCGCAGGAGCGAGGTGATGTAGCGCGCTGCCAGTTGTCCGCCCCGCATACCTGCGTCGCGTCCTTCGAGCAAATCGTCTGCCAAAAACTCCATCATGTTGCGGCTACGTTCCTCGGTAATCGAAGCATAGCCCCGTTCCAAACTGCGCTGGGCCTGAGCCGAAAGCGGAAGTAAAGTGCAAAGTACCATCAGCCAGCCTTTCAGTAAAGGGCTGAGGCCGGCATTTCGGGTAAAAGTGAGTGAATGATGCATCATCATCGGTCAGTAAAGAGTAATGAAAGGAAAACTGTAACAGGCAGCCCCCCTTCGGCACAAAATGCATAGCATGCTGTGCCGGAAGTAGTAGCCCACGCAAAGTTACATTTTTAAGTAAAAATATCCCAATTGAACCATTTAAAAATAATTTTCAGCAACAGCTTACGCACTGAATCTTATTTCTGGTTGTGCAGACCCAATGACCGATTTGACAAAACCTCTATAAAATCGTAGAACCCCCCAAAAGTTCTTTGACAAACTTTTGGGGGGTAAATTAAGAGGAATACATCCTTGGGGTATCATTTAAAGAGAACTTACTGTATAGTAATAAATCTTTGTGTCTTTTTTTCTTCCTCTTCGGTAAACTTCGGAAGTTCAATTTGCAGTACGCCATTTTCCATGTGTGCGCTAATCTTTTCCTTGTCTACATTGTCAGGAAGAATCATGGTTTGCTGGAATTGAGAGTACGAGAACTCACGGCGCAGGAAACGACCTTCTGTTTTATTTTCAGCATTTTCTTCTTGCTTGTTCTCGGTTTTCTTTTCCATGTTGATGATCAAATTGTTTGCTTCATCGATATGTACGTTGAAGTCTTCCTTTGTCATTCCAGGGGCGGCTACTTCCACCTTATATTCTTTTTCTGTTTCTAACACGTTGATGGCAGGAGCAGTAGCATTGGCTTTTACCATCCAGTCATTATCGAAAAAGTCGTTAAAGATATTCGGTAACCAATTCTGATTTCTTTTTACAGGCATCATAACTTGAATCTCCTATTTTTAGTTCAACAATTAAGTTAGTTTTGAACCCAGGTTTTCAACCGAGTTCAACTGCTTTATTGCAAACCTCATGCCAAAGTGCTTCGGATACTATATGTTGACTATTTGTCCGAATAAATAGGACATATAGGCAGTTATTGTGAACAAATTTTGCAAATGATGCACGTAGGCGGACATAAGACGCAGAAGACTTTCATGGATTACATCAAGCTCTCTTCCGATGAGATTGCGGATGAGATTGATGCTATAGCCAATGGCGCGAAAGCTGATGTGTTTTAGTGTTGATAAAAAACAGAAAGTATCATAACTTCAAAACTTTATCCTAACTTTGCTTTATGAAGACTCAGAATGAAATAGTAATTTATCAGATGCCCAATGGCGAGATGCAATTGGACGTAACTGTCAGTGGAGAGACTATATGGTTGACTCAGCGTCAAATAGCAGAATTGTTCGGCACGAAGGTTCCAGCTATTTCCAAACATTTAAAGAATATATTCGCCTCTGGTGAATTAGACCGAGATGCGACTATTTCCAAAATGGAAACAGTCGTGAACCGAGGATTTAGAGGAGCATCCATAGAGATAGTTGACCATTACAATCTTGATGCAATCCTTTCGGTTGGCTATCGTGTTAATTCAAAAAATGCAACCGCTTTCCGCATTTGGGCCAATAAGGTATTGAAGCAATACCTGCTTCAAGGTTATGCCATCAATGAGCGCATAGCCAGTCAGAAGTTCGATGAACTCAGCCAGTTGGTCAAGGTGCTGGGACGTACTATCCAGAATCAGGAGAAGTTGACCGAGGATAGCCGTTCGCTGCTCAATGTCGTAGTAGACTATACTTATGCACTCGATACGCTCGACCGTTACGACTATCAGGAGTTGACGATAGAAAAGACCACACCCCGGGCAGCCTTTCATGCCACTTACGAAAATGCCATGGAGGTGATTCGCCAGCTTCATGAGAAGTTCGGAGGCAGCCCGCTTTTCGGCAACGAGAAAGATGACTCGTTCAAAAGCTCCATCGGGCAGATATACCAGACCTTTGGAGGCGAGGACCTTTATCCCTCGGTTGAAGAGAAGGCAGCCATGCTGCTTTACCTTGTCACCAAGAACCACTCCTTCAGCGATGGCAACAAACGTATCGCTGCCACGCTGTTCCTGTGGTTTCTCAATGGCAATGGCATCCTTTACAATGAAGACGGCACCAAGCGCATAGCAGACAATACCCTGGTGGCGCTCACCCTGATGATAGCGGAAAGCCGTACAGAGGAAAAGGACACCATGCTGAAAGTGATTGTAAACCTTATCAACCAGAACAACAGATAGGGAAATTGAAGTCTGTTCAGCAGATTTATGTTGTGCATTTCTTTTTTGACAGGCAAGGCACTTATCTTTGCCTTTTTCAACCCTAAAAAGATTTGCCATGAAAAGAAAAGAAGAAGCTCCGGCCAAAGGAGCGGACACGGTAAAGGAGTGGATGGAAGCTCATCCGCAGGAATATGCCCAGTTTGCAGCCAGAATGAAAACGGAAGGAATAGGAGGCGTCCTGAAATTGGGTGAGGATGCTTTCCGGCTCTCTCCGGATTTCCAGCAGGAGGTGGAACGGATGGTTACCACCGGGCGGTTTGATGTTTCCTCCTTGTTGGAACACCAGACATTGTCGGAGTTTGCTGAAAACTACCTGAGGGAAAAGAATGAGGACCACATGGCCATGGCCGCCTGGGTGAAGTACGGAGAGTCAGCTCCGGAACAGGTGGCCGACGAACTGGATAAGGCAGTCGTGGCACAGGACAAACGCACATACAGGGAGATGCTCTCCAGTCTGTTCAAACTGTTCTGGGGAAAGTTCTTTCAGCGGGTCGAACTGCACCGCAGATGCCGGGAAGCGGAAGGAAGAGAAACCTTTACGACAGAAAGTTTCCAACACATGCTTGCCTCGCGGGATGAGAACCGGGTAAAGCGTATCGGAGCATGGCTGGGCTATGGCCGTAGCGGCATGGATATAGCTCATCTGTATTTCGCTCTGGCAGAAACGGCGGAAATCAGCTCCAAGGTGGCCGTGACCGACTTTGTTGCAGCCTTGAAGGCAGCCTATCCCCAACATTCAATCGTAGGACACCGCCAGGTACAGAAAAGCGTCAATTACCTGAAGAACCTTTCCCCAAACCGGAAGCAATACGGCAAGGATGAACCCGAGCATCGCTTGCCATCGACATTATCAAGACCGAAGTACTGCTCCTTGCCACTGAAACAGCTGACTGAAATCAATTCTTTTCAATTCGTTCAGTTCGTTTTCGGGTCAGCGAACTGAACGAACTCTTATTTCTTTTAAATTCGGCTGATTGCCAGTTACTTTTGCGCCATCGTTCTGTGTTGGAACGATGGCGCTTCTGTTTTCAATCCGTCCGCAGAAGCCGTCGGAACCTGGACGGAAACCAGTATGTATGGAAGATTTATTCAACATCCTCAGTGAGAGTAAAGCCCATGTGAGAGTGGAAATGGATGCTGCAGACCTCAAGGCATTTTCCGATGAACTAATCCGCCGTGCCAAGGATGAACTCGGCTCGATGGTGGAAGCTGCCCGTAAGGAGCGCATGCTATCCAAGGCAGAAGTAAAGGAACTGTTTGGTGTATGTGATGCCACCCTTTGGCATTGGGACAGGAAAGGCATCCTCAAACCTGTCAAAACCGGCAACAAGGTGCTTTATCCCGAGTATGAAGTGCGCAAGGCGCTCGGACAACGCAACCAAATCCTATGAGCTTATGGAGAATCCCATTCTTTTCCCTCTGGGTATATTTCCTGCGTCCATAAGGCATATCGTGGAATCCCTGCAGAAGTATGAGCACTATCAGGTGGACTTTACGGCTGTTTCTTTTTTCACTGCATTTGCAGCCGCCATGGGCAATACCTGGTCAGCCCGTTTCATGACCGGGTGGGTCAGCCGTCCCATTCTCTATGTGGTACTGGTTGGCCCGCCCAGCTGCGGCAAGACACCTCCGTTGCGTCAGGCGGTAGCCCCACTGCTCAAACTGGACGAAGCCTCAGACCGTATCTATGCGCAGGAAATCAGGCAGTACCGCAAATGGGAAAAGCTGATCGCCAAACAGCGCAAGCAGCAGTCATTGCCTGAAGAAATGGAATTGCCGCAGCGAAAGTGTCACGTGGTGGTCAACTCCACCATCGAGGCTCTTGTGTCCGCTTTGCGCGACAATCCCCGGGGCGTACTCATCTACAATGACGAAATAGACAGCCTGCTCTCCAACTTCAACCGCTACAACGGTTCGGACGAAAGCTATTTTCTCAGCCTGTTCAGTGGTACTCCCTTCAAATACACCCGCAAGTCGAACAACGAGTATATCTTCCTGCCCAATCCTTACTGCTCCATAATCGGATCCACCCAGCCCGGCATGCTCTCCTCGCTGTTTGGCGGGAAACGCTCGCAGAACGGCTTTTCCTCCCGTTTTCTGAAAGTCTATCCGGATATAGCAACCATGCCATCCTGGAACGAGGCTTCCATGCCGGAAGAAGTTCTGGATGAATGGGAACGCATCATCCGTCAGGTGGATGCCGTTCAGCCTCCGGCAGGACAGGAGGGAAAAATAAATCCCTTTGAACTTTTCTTTTCACCGGCAGCCAAACAGCGTTTGATCAGGTGGAAGAACGAAGTGAACAGCCGTATCTATGTGGAGTCGGAAAGCGAGGCGGAGAAAGCCCTCTGCGGCAAACTGGAAAC
>ENA-ORPF01000673-ORPF01000673.1-human-gut-metagenome-genome-assembly--contig:-NODE-673-length-32650-cov-5.461850_pt1 | contig 32650 bp, 35 predicted proteins | sample MGYA00242140_ERZ509070 | MGnify/ENA primary metagenome ERZ509070 (study PRJEB26280, sample SAMEA2338713) | human gut metagenome | biome: human gut; feature: human-associated habitat; material: faeces... | reverse complement strand
AAATGGTAGACCTCGCTGCGCAGGAAGCCGAAGTTCAGCAGCGAAAACTCGATGCGGAAGTTCGCAAGCAGGCAGATGCCGACCTCTACCGTCGCCAGAAAGAGGCGGAGGCAAAGAAGTACGAGGCAGAGCGTGCAGCCGAAGCGCAGAAGTTTGCTAAACAGCAGGAAGCAGAAGGCATTGAGCTTGTCGGTAAAGCCGAGGCGGAAGCAATCCGTCAGAAAGGTATTGCCGAAGCTGAAGCTATGAAGCAGAAAGCCGAAGCATACAAGCAGTATAATGATGCGGCTGTCGCCGAAATGCTTATCAAGGTCCTGCCCGACATCGCCAAAAGCGTGGCTCAGCCTTTGTCCAGCATCGACAAAGTATCTATCATTGGCGGTGACGCCTCCGGCGTATCCGGTGTTTCCGGCAATGTTCCGGTGCTCATGGCACAAACGATGCAGACGGTGAAGGAAGCAACCGGCATCGACATGGGCGAAATTGTCCGCGCCAACAGCATTCAGGCAAAGACCGACCGCAATATCCATATCGACGGTGTGGAAAATACAGACCATCCCCGTGAACCTCGCCGTACCGCAAGTGGCTGGGTTGTGCCGAGCACTGACCCGGAGACGGGCAAGGATATGCTCCACTTCCATCCGGATTATGTGGATGAGAAGGAAATTCTGGATGCGCACCGCGCGGCGGCAAAGAAACACGAATCTGCGGATAAAGAAAATCCGTTTGCATCTCATCCGCTTGATAAAAACAAAAAGTAAACCATTGCAGCCCCTTGAGGGCTGCTGCCGCTCAACGAAGACAGCCTCCACGCAGGCGAGCAGCGGGCAACGGGAAACAATCCCGGCAAATTGTCTTTGAGACGGAAGGAGAAAGCGCCCTATGCGAGTACAACAGGTTCCGAACTCCCCCTATTTTATCCATTACGACGATGACGGTTATTGCAGCGTGTCCAGAGATAAGGACGATAAGGAACCAATTCCGGAGTCAGAGATACAAACGTTTCTCGATGCAGTAGCTAACGGGTTACTCTACATCGAGAAAGAGCGAAAGAGCAGATACCAGCGCATCGAAGAAGCCGAAAAAGCAGCTTTTGCCAAGGGCGAAGCGGAAGGTCAAGAAGATAAGCTGCTCGCCACGGTAAAAACATTGGAGGATGAGCGGGAACAGAACCAATATCACGGGTCCGGTGGTTTTCGAGATGGGGATGAAATTCTCCATGAATTAAACGAATGGTTGATGTGTGTATGACTATGATGGGAAGTATTCCGATTCCAAATACCAGATTTTATCTGACTAGCATCGACGGTAAGAAGTGGTTCGTAACAGAATACTACAGAACCGCACCGTTTAGCCCCGACAAAGAGACCTACGACTTGTACAAGGCGTTTGCAGAAGCATTCCAAGAAAACGAACGAGAAGAGCGAGAATTTTCTGAAAAACTCAAAGAAGCAGTGAAAAAAGCCTACGGTAACGGCTTAAACGCGGGACGACACAGCCATCTGCAGGCTCCGTCAAGCCTAAGCGAAGGCAGACCGGGACGTGAACAATACGATGGTTTCTATGCTTGGTATGCTGCGCACGGAAGATAAGAGAACAAATTGAAAGGAGGAAACAGCTATGCCACTTTATTCACGAGAAGACACCGTCAAATCTGAGTGAGGGCAGAAAACCATACGGGAGACAAAAAAATGCAAAATAAACCAAAAATCATTGCACAGGCAATCCTGCTGTTTGCGATGGCAGCGCTGTTCGCTGTCGTTCCTATTTTGTCGTTGCAGCAAGAAGAAATAACAGACCTTACCACCATTACGGCAACAGAAATCGACAACTATATAAAGAAGCCGGTTGAAATGGATTCAGGTGACTATAAGATTTTGAGTGGAAGCTCAATGTGGGAACGGCACCAAGCCGCAGGGGAGGAGCCGTCCGGCGACTATGTGACAGCCTTTTATCCACTTGAAGTCTATGCGAAAAATTGCGATGTGTATGTTATCGCAGCAGAATTGGATGCCGATAAAAAGGATATGTACTACATCAATAACGCGCCCATCAAAGGCAACATTCTGCCTATCCCGACAGAACATCTCGAAGACTTTAAGCTCGCGACGGTAGGGCAGAATATCTGTCCGTACTATTTGAGCATAAACAGCAGAACCCAGGCGGGCGAAGTCATTGGCGCAGTAATAAGCAGCATCTTAGCTGTCCTGTCTGCCGTAAGCGGCATTGCCCTGCTTAAATCAACAAAGAGAAAGGAAAACGACAATGGTACTGAACGAGAAACAGCGTAAGAAATACCGATGGCTGCTGAGCGAAGATGGTATTGCAAAGCTGACCTTCGCAAAAGGCTTGCTGCCAATTATTGGCGGACAAATTTTCTTGAAGCTGCTGCCGTCTTCATTGGATGACATAACGGGCATCCAAAAACCGGTGTGCTTTATTATTGGCTTGCTCGCATTTCTTCTGGTTATCTTCGGCATTGGCCTGATTCTCTACGCGGTCTTTATCCTGCCGCTGCTGTTCAAGACAAAGAACAAGAAGTTTGAAAAGAAATATCCGGTGAGTAAGAACCGGATGTCCCGGCGGAAACTCTTTCGTGCGGCAGAAGCCATGAATGAGAATCCAGATTCTCGAATGAGAACGGAAGTGGACGGTGACTGGATTGAGTTCTCTCTTGAGATGGAGAACTATCTGCCGGATGATGAAGTAGACGACTTTATCGACTGTCAGACATATCGGAGACTAATCCACATAGGTAACGATGGTACTTACAGCGAATTAGAGTATCTCGATAAGGATGATGGCTCTGAACCGCAGATTGGGCTTGTGAAAGAGCAAAAGATTGGCTATCACTTGAATGATGATGGCATTACCCGCCGCTATGAGTTCGATAAAGAAGATTTGACAAGAACCATCCATCGCTGGCTCGCAAATCGCGGCTACAAGCATGTCGGCAAAGTGCAGTAAGGCGGTATGCTATGGGATGGTATCATGTTGACCATTTCGGCAAAGGCATCTTCATGGGAGAAGCTCGGAAAATCAAATACAACGAAGACTTCCTTGCAAAATATGTGCCGTCGAAAGAAGAAGCCATCGCCTTTGGAAAAGGGGAATACGGCGAGACAAAATTCGCCGATTATGATAGTTGGCCGGTAGTAAAAAAGCTGGCGGTAGTTCCTAAAAACCTTTGGGCTCTTAGTGGGGACTACTATGGCAAGCTCAACTATGATGAACACGCCTACAATCTTTGTGCAAACGCTCTGGACTTCGTGTTTGAGAAGTGCTACGGCTATCCTCACAACACTTTCTTCAGTGCCTGCGACTACAATCTCGACGCGATGATTTTCTGTGGTGTTATGTGGCCGCCAGAAAAGTACAACGAAAATCTCGCCACGCTGACTGAAGAAAAGCTGCAGGAACAACTGCGAGAGTTCCTCGTCAATGCAACTGGCGACCCGAAATACGCTGAATACGAATTGAAACTTTGTGCAGAGTACATCAAGGAATAAAATGGTTGAACCTAATATCATTAAAACTAAATACTACACACTGGTATCTGCGGATACCGGACACGGAAAGACGCTCTGGTGCAAAAAGAAAGTGGCAAGGTTGCTGCGGACAACGCAAGACCGCATCATCGTCATTGATGTGACGGGGGAATATGCAGACTTCGTTCTGGACCATGACCGCATTGTACCGGGGCGTATCCCGATGGTCATGCACCAGTATAAGCTCTCCGGCGACTGGCCGGTAGACGCGCATATCATTGAGGTCGATATGCCGATGAACAGACAACCTCAGCTTATTGTGTACGACGTAAGCCGCACGATGGGAACATGGCACAGAGGTGTGCTTGCCATCAGCGATGCACTGCTCGGCTACATGACCGGCAGAGAGAACACGACTACTTGGCTGTTCCTGAACCTTGACCCGTATTTCTACGAGAAACAGGATGACGAAACCTCTTGGAAAGTCCTCGAACGCTTCGTTAAGCAGCAAGGACAAACCGTGAAGCCCGTGTTCACATCGCAGAAGTTCAGCGCAGACACCATCAACCAGCGCCTGCACATTGAGGAGGCTGTAAGCCAAGGAGCAACTATCCAGAGCGAGAGTAAGGCGGATACCTCAGCAGACTATGTTGTAGATGACCGCTGCGTTATCCCGGCGGAAATCAAAGCTATGAGTAAAGAAGAATTGACTGAGAAAATCGCGGAGTATGAGAAAACTCAGAAGTCTCTAAAGAACAATGAGGCAGAAATCAAGCTGCCAATCCACATTGTGTGAAAGGAGAACAACAATGGCGGAACTTAAAAACGGCGAATTTGGCGTGGATATGAAGGAAGAGAAGATTCTCTGGACCGACCGCAAGCGCCATACCATCTTCGCACTTCCGATTTCGTTCACGAAATACACACTGACAGAGACGAAGCTCATCATCCAGAAAGGCTTCTTTAACCTGCGGGAAGATGAGATTCAGCTCTATCGGGTTCGAGACCTGGCATTGAGCCAGAGCTTCTTGGAGCGTATCGGCAAAGTCGGAACGATTCACCTCTGCTCTATGGACTCTATGACCCCGGAGCTTGACATCCGTCATGTCAAGAAGCCTCGTGAGGTCAAGGAACTGCTGTCCAAGACAGTGGAGGGATGCCGCAAAGCAAACGGTATCCGTACTTCGGAAATCATCGGTGAGCGCGGCGTGGCACCCGGCCCGGAACCTCTGGAACACGACCACTATTGTCCCGAATGCCATCATGACCATGAGTAAGACAAAGGAGAAATACCATGAGCACTGAATTGGTAGCAATCGAACGCATCAACATCAAGAAAGACAATGGCGACGCGGATGCGCTTCGCAGTTGCCTTGCCCACTATCTGCAGCAGTTTCTGGACTCTGCAAGCATTGAGTCCATGACACTGCACGAACTGACCATCAAGATTGACGGAGAATCTGTTCTGAATGTCTCCGACAAGACTGGCGGCGTGGGTCTTTCCGGTCTGGATAAGGATTGGCAGCGCACAGAAACTGTTCATAAAGCCATCGAGCAAATCATTCTGGACGCGGATGTCGAAGTGTTCTTGTCCTATGATATGATTCACTACTTCAGTAATAAGAATTTTTACGGTTCGGCGTTCTGGATGGATACGCTGCAGGAATTCGGCTGTGAGGCAGTACGGTATCACGGCTTGGAATACTACGATGTGGAAAGCAATGTGGTGATGCTCTACTTTGACGGCAAGCAACTATGCGACAACCCGGACTATGTGCCGGAAGAAACAGTCAAGGACATCGACGCATGGTTCTGCTACACCTTCGAGATGGAGCTGGATGCCGGGGATACCTTTACCGTCAAGCAGGTCGACAAGATGCAGGAAGCAATTGCCTCGGTTCGTAGCGTCTTCGGGAGGGAAGAGGGCGATGAGGTTGCCGATGTTGATGAAGATTGCATCACCATTTGCACCGGCGTCACGCTGAAACCTGAACAGATTCCGGAGTTCGTAAAGTTCCTGCAGACGATGAACGACATTGCGGAGGAGTCTGGTGGTACGCTCGAATACACCGCAGAGTTCACGCCCGCCAAGATGGATACCTTTGCTGCGATGATTATGGACAAGCAGGGAAGCAAGATTGTGCCGAGATTCTACCGCTACTAAAACAACACAAATCAAGGTCTTTCCGAGACCTGCAACATTTTTCCGAGGTTTCGAGGGGTGATTCGCGACATTTTTCCAATTTGAGAGGATACACACATGACAGGAAACACGATTACCTCATTCTCCGTGGCGCTCTGCCTTGTCTGTCTCTGGATTACTGCCACGCGGCTTTTGAACTTCCTCACGGAGTCATCCAAGTGCTACCGAGAGGCAACCAGAGTGAAAGACAACGGCTGTGCTACTATTAAGGATTGCATCCGCAGAGCTAAGTTCATCGAGGAGGACACCAAGAGGTCATCTCACAAGGTGCTCCGGCTGATACTGTTCTCTGCCGTGTTCTCTGTGGCGGGTATGCAGGTGGGTAGCTATATCGGCGCAGTTGGTATCCTTTGGTATCTTGAGACGATGGCAGAGGATGTTAGTGCCGGTTCCTATATGAGCTTCTTTCCGCAGGTGCTGCAGCATAGACCCACGAGACACTGGTGCGTATGCTACCTGCTCTCCGGCGGGCTTGGCGTGGCAATGTACATGGTTATCGCAGGCGGGTACATGATACTGCTTCGGTCACTTCTCTTCGCGTAACACATACAATAAAAAGCCTCACCCATTGTGGATGAGGCTTCTCTTTTTAGGAGGATAAAAATGATTTCTATTTCAATCTTATGTACTCCTTTATTGCAAGGAGCAGCAACACATAATACGCGTTGCACAATCCCACGGTTATAGACTGTGGGGAGTCTCTAGGCACGGACCCTCGGATGCTGCATATGCTTCCCGCGCGGAGTCGCCCCTATAACAGCGAGTCTGCCTACATTTTCGTCACAGCTCATTTACCAAGTGCATTTGCCACTGGGTCTATTGCGCCGAAATTACCCTCCTAATAAATGCATTATACCATAAATTTGTATTATAGCCATTTGTATATGGCGATTATTTGCAATTTGTACACAATTATTGATAACGCATTCATTAAATTTGCCGTAAGAAAACACTGATTTTGAGGAGAACAATATGATTTCCAAAGAGCTTTTCTGCAAGACAATCGCAGACATTCAGACACAAGACGAGCGGATGCGTGAATTCGACAACGCTCTCAACAAAATTTGCGATTCATCGGTGGTTTTTGATGCTGACAACCTGTATTTGTCAGCATTGCTGCAAATCCTCAAAGAGGAACTGGACGACAGGGCGGACACTATCCAGTGGTGGCTCTATGAGCACGTCCAGAAATGTATCTGGTATGACCTCAAGAACGGTCGCCGGATGCGCTACGATATGCCAACTGCTGAGTCGCTGTACGACTACCTCACCTTGCCGTTCGAGCAGCTTCCTCTTGAGGTAGATACGGGGGATGACAACGACACTGAGGCTCCGGATTTCTTGTGAGGTGACACATGCTGATTGTACTTATTATCGTAGCAGCACTTTGCGTTGTATCGATGGTTTGTTACGAAGTATCGAATAAACTACTGCAGGAAAAAACGATAGAACGTAGCAATAAAAAAGCTGCGCTAAAAAAGAAAAGTAAGAAGTGGTATGACAAAGAGCTGAAAAAACTAAAAGCAAAATCCAAAAGCAAACCAAAGCAGAACGACGAGTTCAATGTTGGTTATGCTTTTGAAACGATAGAATTGATTGAAGAGGAGCACAACCAGTTTGCAGAGTTGGAAAACGAAATCGAAGATTTGACGGACACGATTCATCTGTTGAGAAAAGTTAAGAAAATCTCTTTTAACATGGTGTTTGTCTGTTCGATTCTGCTTGTGGTGATGATTCTATTCGGAGCTGTCGCTTATGTGCTGACGGTAAAGGCGGGTGCAAGATGAGGGACAAAGAAATCTTTTTGGAGGAAACAGACTTTTCTGCCAGATTCGGCAAGAAACTGACCATTGAGCGGATTTTCCTTGAATACGACTGCCTGCCGCTATTGTGCGTCTGTAAAGATGGTGATGGACAACTATATCTATGCCATTGCCCGGAGTTTCGCTACTTTGAACGATGGGTGGTGTACCCAATCTCAGAAAAGCAACTGTCCGAGATGGTAGAAAACAAAAAGCCCCCGGCAGAAGTGCTGGGAGAAAAGGACAAAAGGGCATATGTGTATACACTCTGCTTCGAAGACGGTAAGACTGGTCTGGAGGAAACCTCTGTGAGCGACCTGCAAGAGTATGAGTGCCTGCCAGACGGAGAGCCGTTGCCGTATCTGTGAGTTGCTGATTCGTGCGAGCTGTATATCATAAAATGTAGAAGGAGGTATAACCCATGCCTAACATTTATTCTGGTTCACAGCCCCAGCCATACTACGGCGTCAATGGCAAGCTCACGGACGACGCGAAGGCTTTGCCAGTACCAAAAAAGGTGTTCATCCTCGATAAGAGCGTCCTGCTCTACTCGCCATATGCAGTCTTTGCTTTTGATGAGCACACCGTCACGATTCCGTTCAACGTGATTCGTGACCTTGACGCGATTAAAAAGAGCCAAGGTGAGAGCAGTCGCAACGCGCAAGAAGCGCTGTCGATTATTGAAACTCTCCGAGAAAAGGGTAACCTACGGTGCGGTGTACCGTTGGAGAACGGAGGTATGTTCTTCGTTGACGATTCAAGTAATGAAACACTTCTTGAATCTGCTTATAGCTGCATGAGACATTGTCCGAAGGAGTCAGAAATTATTGTTGTTTCCAATAGTATTGCCACGCGGATTCGCATGGAAGAATCTGGATTTAAGGCGGAGGTATATCGCTCAGACAGCGTAATGACCGATACGCCTTACCTTGGCAGAACAACCGCGCATTGTTATGATACAGAAATCGATGCAAGTGGTATCCCCAATGAGATTCCTGTATCCGCCGTGGAAACGGACGAGTCGCTGGTAGAAAATGAGTTCGTTACTGTAAAGAGAGCAGACGATTCTACTATCGGCGTATATCAAGCGAAGGGCAAAAAGCTCGTAAGGCTCAACATGGATAAAATGTATCCATATGGTGTCAGGCCAAAAAACCTCGGTCAGAAAATGGCTATCCACGCCTTGATGGATTCGCTGCAATCCTCCTCGCTGACGATTCTGATGGGTGACGCCGGTACAGCAAAAACCTTCCTTTCTCTTGCTTGCGGCTTGGAGCAGACGCTTGGCGATGACCCAAAATATCGCAGCGTACTTGTTGTTCGCCCAAATATCAAATTTGACGAAACAGTCGGGTTCCTCAAGGGAAGTGAGGCAGAGAAAATCAACCCGCTGATTCGTCCCATCCTCGACAATCTTGACCAGTTGACCGCTGTGAAATGTGGGGATGAAGCAAAACCGAGCGGCAAGGGCAAAAAGAGCAAGTTCTCTGCACAGGATGAAGCAGAAGACAAAATCGTCGCACCAAACTCCTATGCACAATATCTGTTTGACTCCGGGAAAATCGAAGCGCAAGCTATGGAATACATGCGTGGGCGCAGTATCCGTGACAGATACATGATTATTGATGAGGCGCAGAATATGACTCCGCTGCAGGCGTTCGGCATCATCAGTCGTGCGGGCGAAGGGACCAAAATCATTCTGACCGGCGACCCAAATCAGGTGGATAACCCGTTATTGGATAGCCGGACAAACGGATTGACTTACGCCGCCAACGCAATGAAGGGCAGCAAGGTCTGCACGCAAATCACTTTCGCAACATCGGAATGCGAACGCTCGGAGTTGGCAAAGGAAGCTATCAAGCGCATGCAAATTAAGGGCAAAAACCACAACAAATAACAGGAAACAACGGCAGTCATCCATTTCGGGTGGCTGCCTTTTTCTGTTTGTCGAGATTTTGTTGCTGAATCGTGCGAATTGCAGATAATTAAAAATAGGAGTGATTTTTATGAACATTACCATTCTTGCAATTTCCACGCTGATAGTTCTCATCGTCTTTGGAATCCTAGTCGCAACACATCCACAATGGTTCAAGACTGTGGAAGAAGAGATTGAGGAAGCAAAGAGGGAACTGCACACCCATCATCTTCGTCTTGACGGATGGTGACAGCAATACCGGTTACAAGTTCTCTGAGACAAAGGACATTATTGCAGGCATGAACATTCCGGTTTATACCATCAGCTACAACTATGCAGCGGATAGCCTTTCGGAACTCGCTTCTATCAACGAAGCAGCATCCATTGTTGGTAACAGCGAAGACATCACGTATAAGCTGCGTAACTTGTTCAACGCGGAAATGTAACCAAAAAAGGAAAAAGAGCCCCTACCATAATCGGTAGAGGTTCTTCTCCACGCAGCCGCACGGGCTGCGACATTTTTACATTTACGATGGATTACAGCCATCACAGTGCTTACACAAAAAAATATGACGGCAATATCATCGCGCAGGCACAAGGCATCTGATTGGCTGCAAAACGACATTTCAATCTTATAATTTCATCTACTGACCGGTTTACGACATAGGTATCACCACCACAGCAGCTTCTAATTTACAAGTATATTATATCATAAATTTGCGTTTAAGTCATTCGTGCAAGCCAAGTGTTTACAAAATGTACAAAAAAATAAGAACAAAAAAGCAAAATTTAATCCAACGCGCGGGCTCCCCGCGCAGCCGCTCATGGTAGGAGCCTCCACGGGGCGAGCGGTGGGCAACAGCATAAGCTGGCGAATAACCTGCTCAACAAAACATAAAAGGGGACATTTGGGTGGAAGTTATTAAATAAGAGTCTGGTTCGGGAGTTATACTGAAAATCAACGGCAACACGATATTTGCCTCAGATAACACATCATATTGGCTACAAGATAATAAGCTGATACGCGATGATGGTGTGTGCCAACGCGGAGTAGCAGACATCAAAGAGGCATTGACTATCGTTCTACTAAAATACGGCGGCATCAAGGGTCGAGAAACCGAAACGACAAGGATTCTCGAACATATGTTTGCCGCAGATGGCGTGCGCATCCAAGCATAAGGTTTCGTTGCTAAAACTTGCGAATTGCATACAATGAGAAACAATAAATAACAGAGGGAGAGACTCACATGAAAAAAGTAATGACCAAAGACGGCGTAGAGCTTCGTGTGGAGGACAGCATTATCTACACCACCGACTCCAAGGCTTACTGGCGTAGCGGCAACATGTTGATTGGCAGCGGTAAAGCCATGAGCTATACCTGCCGCTCAATGGATGAAGCGGTCGATATTGTAGCAGCACTGTACGGAGGAAGAGCGTGAACAAACTTACAAAAGGCGTTCTTAAAGAATTTATCGCCAACTCAGAGCAAAGCTATATCGCCGGTGTTTTCCCTGTGAAATTCGGCAAATATACGGCATATGCTGAGTTCTTGCGTAAACCGATGCTGCATAAAAAGCACAAGGTCGAACTCCTCTACAATATGATGATAAAGGTAGAACCGGGGCAAAGCGAAGCAGACTTGAGCCACTACCGTGAAGAACTGTCTCTCATCGGCTTCATCGTGGATAACAAGTATATCTATCCACACAACGGGGATACTGAAGAAACAAAGTTCCTAAAATTCTGCGGATTCCCGGCAAAAGACTTTCCCAGAGATTTTGATAAGAACATCAGAGAGAGTCTGAATAAGTACATCCGAGAAAAATACCCGGTTACAGAAATTGAGACCTTGAGGTTCTTGGCAAGTCATTCGGAAAAAGAGAAGAAAGAACTGACTCTTCTTGCTGCGAACTATTATACAAACGGTTTTCGCATGGATTTGATTGACTCCTACATTGCCTGTTCTGGTCTTAACAATGACGAAACCTCCGGCTATTGGCTCGCCGACCCCGACAACTGGATTGAACCAGTCCTGCAGATGCGCCGATACTCAAATTGTCACGACAACACCAAAGTAGCCAAAGACCCTCGTGAAGCAGTTTTGGAAAACGAGGCGGTAAAGCGCCTTTGCCGCGATAAAATCGAGAAAATTCCGAAATATGTGCGGCTCAAAAAGTTGATTGAGCTGGCAGTAAATACTGCCGGGACCAAACTCGTTGTCAAGTACAAAACTGCAGAAGGGGAGGCAACAACCATTGCTTCCTATAGATTTAGGGACCTACAAGATTATCAGTTAATTCAACAAGACGGTTTCTACCTTCGCAATGGGTGCTTGTGCTTAGACCCATCCAGCGGCATGTTCATTACAATAGATGATGCTTTGGCATTCATCCCATTGGACAATGTCATTGGTATAAAGCTGCCGAGTGGAATTGTGTACCCCTAACAAAAAAGTGCTTGCATAGTTGTGCGAGTTGCATATACTTAAACTTCGGACCGGTACAAGGCCGCAGTACCTGCCCGCTGGCGGGCTGCCTGATTCGTCGGGCGGCTCGCCTTTTTCTTTGCGGCAAATGCCATGAGGGTTGCACTGAAACCCAAACACAAAGGAGAACACAAAATGAAAAACAAGAAAATGCTGATGGTGGTGGCTGTTGCAGCCGCCGCAATGGTGATGCTTGCCGGTTGCGGCAAGAAGGATGAGACTCCTTCTTCCACGACAACCTCAACCGTCGCGTCCGAGAGCACTGAAATCGAAGAGGCTACGTCGGAGGATGCAACAGTCGAAACTGCTGAGGCAGCTTCCGTCACCGAGTAAACGCCTGAACTATACACCTAAGGGATTGTTGCTCAAACTTCACTCAATAAAGGTAAATATTTGCTGAAAATACCGCTCCTTCGCGTATTCGCGATTGACTAATTGCAAATTGTGTGGTATAATAGGGGTATCCTAAAAAAGGATATCATCAACACCGCAAAGAAAACCATCTGCGCGGTACAACCATTATCACATCATGGAGTGAGAAAAAAATGAGTAACTCTAACAAAAAGGCTTTTTCGAAAGCACCCACTGCCCTGACTGCGCTCAGTCTTATCGTTTCGCTCGGCATGCTGGCTGTGCTGCTTCTGTTCCAGAACGGCATCCTGTTCAGTCTCGGCTTTACGGATGTCACTTCTGACATCATCGTCATGGCAATCACGGTTGCACTCGCGGTATGTGCAGTTCTGTCTTTGATTGCGATGGTCAAGTGCGCAACTGCCAACAGCCACAACAAAGAGCTGGTCGGAAGCGTAGCTGCCAAGACGGTATATCGCAAGGACGACAGTGAGCAGCATAACCGCCACGGCGATGAAAAAGCAAGCGTAGCTGAAAAGGCACAGGATGAAGAAGTTCACGAACCTGCCGAAAAGCCGAAGGCTGCAGAGGAAATGCCTGCACCGCAGGAAGTAAAAGAGCCTGCCATGGACGACACCACAGGGCATGAGCCCATCAGTCCGATTGTTACCGCCATGGTCAATGACAGTGTTTCCAATGAAACGCTCGATGACATTGCCAACGTGATGAACGGCGTTGTCAAAGAACCGGAAGCCGAGCAGGACGAAGAGCCTGAGCAGGAAAGTATTTCTGAGCAGTGCGACCAGCCTGTTGAGGAAGAGCAGCAGCCCGAAGCAGCTCCCGCAGAAGAAGTGCAGGAAGAGCCTGCCGCGTCCGAAGAGAGCAATGACCCTGTTAGTGAGGAGCTTCCTGCTGCAGAGCCCAAATCCGAGGAAGAGCAGACCGAGGCTGTTGTGGACGAAGAACCCGTAGAACTGACGAAGTTCGAGCAGGCAATGATTTCTCTGATGAAGCGCGGCAACATTCCGGAAAATGTGTACGCCATCGAAGAGTACAAGGAAGGCGCGGTTTGCCTTATCCGTGACGACGCACACTACTTTGTGTATGATTGCAAGGACAATCAGGCACAGGATGTTGAGATGTTCGAAGCCGACAAGGAAAAGGAAATCGCAACGACTTTCGCGACTCGTATCCACGAGAAACTGAGCAAGGGGGCATAAGGAATTATGCAGCGTAAGGCATTGGCGGCGAGTCTCGCTGCCGTAATGCTTTGCGGCATACTCGCAGGTTGTGCGGGTAAAGCCGACAAAGACAACAAAACCAACAGCACGGCAAACTCCGCAGTTTCTGCGGATGCTTCTACCGAGGAGACGGCACAGGAAGGTGATGCGGCTTCCGCATCATCTGACAACACGGCGCAGAACGACGGAAAGCAGGGAACTGCTTCCGAAACAGCAACGCCCGTACCTACTGCCACGCCGGAGCCCGACATCTTCAGTGAGCTTTGTGAAAAGCACGACATCGATATTGAAGAGGGCAAGGAGACAACCGAGTTGACCCATGAGCTGACATCAAGCGGCGTTACATGGGACGAGGTTCTTGATGTTGGCGACATTCCTGTCACCGATGAGATGAAACAGGAATACGAGGAAATACAGAACCCCGTATTGCAGATAGAGAAAGCCATCGTAACCGTCTACAATTACCGGAACCAGAAAAAAGAACTGTCACAGGTGATTGAAACACTGGATTCGTTGCTCTATGTGATGAACAACAATCCGATGATTAGCATGAACGACAGCTATTCGCCTCAGGTCTCTGAATTCCGTAGCAAATACACTCAATACAACGGGATGCTGCAGGAAGAAAATCCTCTGATTACTGCCGATGATGTAAACACTTTGAAGCAGATTGTCGTTGATGCCTACGACTTCCTCAATGGTAACGGCTTCGACGTTTCCACCGTGGATGCAAATGCCGCCCAACTGTACAGAACAGAACTCGCCGGTGAGACGACCGTGGACAATTCCACAAACGCAGCACCAGCACCTACCGAATAATCAGCAAAAGCGAAGAGCTTCCTCAATTTGAGGAGGCTCTTTTCTTTTAACAAGACTACCAACAGAGAAGCAGTAAGAACCGTTCTGAACGCAAAGCATGTAACTACATCCCCACATATAGAAACAGCACATAGGGCTCACGGGAGCGGCTGTGGCAAGGTTCCTATCGTTCTGAAAGAACAGCCAAAGTGACCGTGAATTTGTCTGTCTGAAAAAGGTCTATTTGTAACATCTTGCGAACCGAATACAATGAAAGTATCAGCATTTTGCATCGTCTGTGCGGCTTTTGGGTGATGTACAAATTGAGGAGGGTAATTTCATGCAAATCAGAACAAAGAACATTCTTACCATACGGTTCAGCGCAGACGCAGAAGTAAACAGTTTCTTGAATACGATACGGGACGGAGAGAATCCGTTCTCATTCAAGAAAATTCTGCAGTTATCCGACGACCCAAAGGTCAACGAATCGCGGTCGGACCTTCTGGTTTACGCGACCATCAAGCACTTTGGTACAGACCCGCGCAACTACAAGCCAGATGGACTTGCGGAGATGATGAAGAACTACTTCCACCCGTATTGGTTCGCCAACGAACACCTCAAGCAAGAGGAGGTAGAACAGGGCTTTCAAGCCCTTTCAGACCGAAAAGGAATGTTATCGGTAGCAGAGCCAAACAAAAACGAAATGGTCGATGCCGGATTCCGCAATGGAAACGGTAAAATCATCTGTAGCCAACAAAAATTGGATGAGGAAGCAGAGAAAGAGCTGAACATATACCTCGAATATCTCGGAAGGTACAAGCGTGAGTATTTTTTAGACGACTTCCATTTTTATGGGTGGCAAGTTATGCCGGATAGCGTTGAAGAGCCGGAAGCGGTAAAGGTCGATGTAGATGGCGAACATTATGTACATATCGAGTTCAATACGAAGGACCATACACCGTCTCCTATCATGGCGGCTCTGAGTTTTCTGTTCTCAAAAGAGATGCTGTATGTAAAATATGCGAGCAACGACATTGCGGCGTACGAAGACCCCTTGATGCTCCGTAAATGCGGCTTCTACCGCTGCAAGGCAGGACACTTCACGGAAGGCTTCGGCTTGCGTGGCTACGAAGCGGCAGAGGAGGCTTGCAGGATGTGGGGATATACTTTGTCAGACTATGTGTCGGAAGGCGTGGTGAACGGGAAATACCGGGTTTTCTGGCACAAACATAAGGCATAACGCAAAATCAAGAGAAATAACAGATACAAAGGAGAAATAACAATGTTTGTTGCACGAGACACCGAAGGAACGCTCATTTGGGCAGACGAAGCAAATAAGCAGACAGATTATTTCTGTCCGGTATGCAGCGGGAAGCTGATTCTGCGGGCAGGGGAAGTCAACGCACACCATTTCGCACATGAAGCAGGCGCTTGCCCAGACCACTGGCATTACGATATGAGCGACTGGCACAAGACTATGCAGGAACAGTTCCCCATTGAGTGCCGAGAAGTCGTGATGAAACACAATGGTGAGATTCATCGCGCAGATGTCTTCAAGGACGGCGTCGTAGTGGAATTTCAGCACAGTCCTATTACGCCGCAAGAATTCAGAGAGCGGAATACATTCTATAATACCCTCGGTTACAAAGTGGCGTGGGTGTTCGATGTCTCAGACAAAGGCATTGTACCTACTATTGGCAAAGACGGATTGCCGGACTACTTCCATCTCTATTGGGAGCGCCCGCTGTCAGTCCTGCGCTTCGGACCGGTGCCGCAGCAGGACAGTATCAATGCTTGGGTCAGTATCTGCTTTTATTTCGGCACAATTGAAACCGGTGAAGACAAGCCTGAATACGCAATTCGCCGTGTCAACTGGTCACATGTTGACCACATGAGTTGGAAACCGACATACAAATACTTTGATGTAGATGATGACCACGAAATTCACATGAGCGGCAAAATGGATATGCTCGATTTTTTCCGTACCACTATCGAGATAATGCGGAAACGGCTTGCAAAGGAGCCGCAACAGCAGTTCCTGCGCGTAGTGGACAGGCATAGAGGATTCCTTGCACCTTGCCCAAAGGGAAAAGCAAACGGAGGTATGAGAACATACGGATGCAGAGACTGCGAAAGCTTCATCTGCAGTATGACCTGCGTTTCCGGCGGGTCGAGCGGTGTATACTGTGCCTATCCGGCGCAGGCAAATACATATGGTGACTGGGACACGAATTATAGGGTGTGATGTATATGAAACAAAAACTGCGTTTCGAGAATTTCTTGAAAGACTATGTGCGGGACCTCTCATTTGGAACGACGAATATCAAGAAACTTGTTGCGGAATGCGAAGATTTCCCGAAGTTGCGTGAGCCGCTGCTCCTGTATGCGAAGTTCAATGGAAAACTGAAGCTACTGTATTCCGTTCTGGAGAAAACGCCCAATGGGGAGCTTCAGCACCTGTGTGACACTTATGGCAGCACGCTGACCATCGAGCAGTTGGAGCAACAGGATGAGAACCTTCCGGAGCGGCTGCGGCGCGTCTGGACCAGTTATGTAGCTGTACGGGATAGTGCGGAAGCAGATAACTATATGAAGGGACTGATGCGCAAGAAAGTTCTCTCCCTTTTAGCGGAGAAGCACGTCACCGTATACCGCGTATGCAAAGATACCGGTATCAATCGTGGCAGGTTATATCGTTGGCTCAACAAAGAAAATATGAGTGCCATTAGTTGCCGGGGTGTTGATAAGGTTCTTCGGTATCTGGATAAGTTGCCGGAAAACGCTTAAACTGCCACATAGCAAAAGTGTTCTTTTCATTTACAAAATACCACAAATATGGTATAATGTAAACAAAAGGAGACGCAGCTATGAGTGTTGGGAAAAGCATTAGATATTATAGAGAACAAAAAGATGTATCGCAGCAGTGGTTGGCAAATGCCATTGGTGTGAGTAAAATGACTGTCTCAAACTTTGAAAGTGATAAAAAATATCCGAATGTCGAAATGGTCAAGAAAATCTGCGAGGCGCTTGGCATTACCCTTGGCAAGCTGATGTCGTACAAAGAGGACATCGAGATTGCCGAAACTGTATTTCACAACAACAAACTGACTAAAGCCGAGAAAAATGCGATTCTGGCGCAGGTACGACTGAATGTGCAGTTGTATCACGATGCTTGCATGTGTGCCAATGCGGAAGTGGATGAAAACAGGCTGCCGAAGGAAAAAATTCCGATGGGAACTGACCTCGAAGAAATCGCAGCATATATACGAGAAGCATTGCACCTACCTGCAAGTGGACCGGTGGGTAATCTTGTTCAGACTCTTGAGAGAAGTGGCGTGTTTGTCACCATCATCAAACGAAATGCAATTGCGAAGAGCTTTTCAAGCCTCGCCGCGATGACGACCAATGGGGTCCCGATTGTTGCAATCAGTAGCGGCTTGGACCGTTATGGTCAGCGTGAAGAGCTGACACATGTTCTTATGTATCTGCTGTTCTCGGACATAAATGAGCGAATTCTCAACAATGCTGTGGAGTATTTCTTACTGCCAAGCGAAGACATTATTCGGGAGCTGGGACGGAAGCGCAAGAGTCTGTGTGCCAAGGAAATCCGAATAATTGCTGAGAAATACGGGGTATTCGAGAAGTGTGTGGTTCGCCGCGCGAAGGAAGAAGGCATCATCAACCGCAAGTGGCAGAATAATATCCAAAACATCATGGTGGACGAACGAAAAGCAGAATTGCCGACTCGCTTGCTGCAGATAGTGTTGAGAGCTTATACAGAAGGTGAAACCAGTATCTCAAGAGCAGCAGAACTGCTGCAGACGGACAGCAGTACGGCAGCTACAACACTCAAGGAATAAAAAGAAGGGGGGTGCGTAATAGCATCTCCCTTTCACTTTGCGTCTCCACCATTACACCTTATAAAATTACTTGATTTTCTCCACGGTATCTGATATAATCATATAAGGTGGTGAGAATATGATAAAAACAACCGCAATTATGCTCCAAGAGCTAAATAATTACAAGAACCCGCGAGACAAGTTGGCTCATATGGTCAAGAAGAAGGAGTGCATCCCTGTTATACAGGGATTATACGAAACGAATCCTACGACTCCCGGATACCGGTTGGCAAACACTATTTGCTCTCCATCGTATTTGTCTTTTGAATTTGCGTTGTCATATCATGGATTGATTCCGGAAGCAGTATATAACTTCACGTCAGCCACTTTTGAAAAGAAAAAGAAGAAGGAATTCAAGACACCTTTTGGAACATTCACATATCGTGATGTCCCTTCTGCTGCGTATCCGTATGGAATCGAATGTGTAAGTGAGAACGGATATACTTTCCAGATAGCAAGCCCGGAAAAAGCATTGTGTGACGAACTCTATATTCAATCCCCTGTAACAAGCCAAAGAGAACTAAAAGAACTCCTTTTCGATGGTTTGCGAATCGACTGGGATTTGTTCTGCAAGTTGAACATGGATGATATTCTATTCCTTAATAGCAAGTATCATTGCACGAATATCCAAAAGCTGACTAAAACGATGGAGAAAATTGCATGACAACAATAATCGAACATATGCTGAAAAAGTACGACAGCAAAAATATGTACGACCAAAAGAATGCGATGAAGGAAGTTATGCAGGAAATTGTTCTGTATGGGCTGTCCCGCGCCGGTTTCTTTAAGGAAGCGGCATTCTATGGTGGGACTGCTCTACGTATTTTCTATGGTCTGGACAGGTTTTCGGAAGATTTGGGTTTCTCCTTGATGACGAAAAATCCAGATTTTGATTTGAAAGCGTTCTTTCCCGAACTGGAAAAGACAGTTCGCTCTTTTGGTCTGAACGTTGATATCACCGAGAAGGAAAAGACAAAAGAATCTGCTATTCGCTCTGCGTTTCTGAAGGGAAATACCAAAGAGCATTATCTGCTGTTTTACTCTGATGAGGCAGCAGCAAACAGCATCACAAAAAACGAGACTATCAAAATCAAGTTTGAAATCGACACAATGCCGCCGGATTACGCAACATTTGAGCGTGAATTCCCTCTAACGCCATTTCCCTATGAAGTCAACCTGTATGATATGCCGTCTCTTTTTGCCGGAAAGATTCATGCGGTTTTATGTCGTGCGTGGCATAATCGCGTAAAAGGGCGCGATTTGTATGATTATGTGTTCTATCTCTCAAAAGGGGCGAGCGTAAACCTGAAGCATCTGCAATGGCGACTGATTCAAAGTGAAGTATTAACGGAGACGGATGCTTTTGACATTAAAATTCTTCGTTCGATGCTATGCGACAAATTCGATACTATTGATTATGAGCAGGCGAAACAAGATGTTAAGCCGTTTATAAGAGACACGTCCCAATTGGACATCTGGAGCGCTGAGTTCTTCAAGGGAATAACAAATCAACTTCATTAAGCAAATAAAAGAGAAAAGACCGCTTCCACTTATTGTGGCGGAGACGGTCTTTCTTAATTCCTTGTTACAAAGGCGAGAAGTAAAAATGGCATATTTTCACCGCTGTATCTGATTTAATCATATATGCTGGAGAAAATCAAGCAAATAAGTGCTGCAAAATGGCTTACACAAGCTCCAACGTGAGCTGTGGCATTGACAACTATTTGCAATGTGGCTACAACAAGACAAGAGAGCTGATGCTGAAAGGCAATGATATACCATTGTGTTCCGGCACGCACCGTGGTGAAGAGCCTCTGGAGGAGTTGTGCGTGTAAACCTCAAACCGGATAGGTGCTAAGCGAGCACCGAACGAAAACATGCTTTGGGTCCTGCTATCGAGGCGAGACCTCTTCTTTTTCGTCGGAGAGTAGGTCTCAACAAAGTCCACCACCAAAAGAGGGAATCCTCCAGAACGACAGCACAACCTTCCGGTAGTGTCCAATGGCGTCTTGTAGTACAAGAGAAGACTCCCACAGAATGTATCAAATTAGCAGAATAATCATATTGACATTTGGAACTATATCATATACAATGTAAGTATGTTAAGGGTACACTCTTAACATATCATAGTTCCCATAATAGTTCTTGGTATGGTATAAAGACGAAAAAGGGAAACTATGACCTAAAAGTCGCTTCATTTCAGTGAGGCGATTTTTGTTTTTATAGCCAAATTCATGCTGCTCGGTGGTCAATTTGACCACTGGGCTTTTATTTTTGTGCAAGAAGGGGAGTGGCAAAAGAAGAAGTGGAAACCGTCCCTATATAGGCCTATATAGCCCATCCTCCTAGCTCAAAAATCCTCATCCCCGCAACCATTTTGTTGCTTGACGGGCAACCATATTCTGCATACAATAGGAGGTGCAACAAATACAGCGAAAGGAGTTAAGGCAAGATAATCTGTTCATCTTGTTATATGACTAAACTGTTAACTTTTACGAACCTTGGTTGTAGAAATTACAAATTTATGGTATAATGCAGATGTACAGAAGGATAGGCGACCAATGGCTCACAGCCTCGTCGATGACGAAATTCAAAGCTGCATAGAGTCGGCTGAACCTATCACAATTATGTTGCCTCGGCACCAGACGCCGGGAAGGAGAAAATTGAATATGAAGAAGAAAATCATGTCGATGGTCATTGCCGCCGCAGCAATGGCACTGTCGCTGGTTGGATGCGGTGTTGACATCAACTCCATCGGATTGCCTCCGAATGTAGTGATGGAAAAGGGTGAGACGCAGCAGCTGGAAATCGAGTACGGCACGGACGATAAAGCCGAGCAGGAAAAGATTGCCGAGGCTGCCTCGAAGCTCACCATCGAGTGGACCTCCTCCGATGAAGAGGTCGTCACGGTCGATGCCACCGGTCTCATCACCGCAGTCGGTGCAGGTGAGGCTGATGTCACGGCTTCCGCAAAGGATGTGAACATTTCCTCCACTACTCATGTGAAGGTTGTCATCACACCCACCGGTGTAGAAGCACCCGAAACCTTGGAGCTTGTCACGAACGGCGAGAACTCTAAGAATCTGGATGCCAAGATGACACCGGAGGATGCCACGGAAGTCAAGCTCGCGTACGAATCCAGCGATGATAGCGTAGCTACCGTAGATGAGAATGGTCTTGTCACGGCAGTCGCTGACGGCGAATGCACCATCACTACCTATGTTGTTGCAGATGCTCCTGCAACAGCCGAGACAGCTACACAGGAAGCTGCTGCAGTTGTAACGGATGAGGAAACGCCCACGGAAGGCGAAAATTCCGAAGCTGTCGCGACGCCGGACAATCTCGACGCTGCATTTGGCGTTGTGCCCGAGGGACTCAGCGCCACCACCAAGGTAACTGTTACCACCAAGGTGGAGAGTATTACCCTCGACAAGACCGAAGGCATCCTCAATGTTGGCAACACGGTGACCATCACGGCCACCGTAGCGCCGGAAGAGGCTACCAACCCGGCAGTCACTTGGTCCTCCAGCGATGAGAGCGTAGCTACCGTCGATGAGACTGGGAAGGTTACTGCAGTAGCCACTGGGAATGCTACCATCACCGCTACCAGCGGGGACGACAGCAGCGTGAGCGCAGACTATGAGCTCACGGTCCAGCAGAAGAAGGCTGCCACCACCACGAAGAACAACTACTCCGGCAGCACCTCTGCTGGCGCATCCACTGCTCCGAGCTACACAGCACCCACACAGCCGGTAACGCCAAGCGCTCCTGCAGTAGAAACGCCCGCACCGGCACCTGCTCCCGACCCGGCACCCGCACCGGCTGAGCCTGCTCAGCCGAGCGGTGGCGATAGCGGAAACTCTGGTGGGGTAGTTCCCGGAAGCACGGAAGACCTGGATAACCAGTATCGCGATTTCGGTACATGGTCCGGAACTGACTGGACGCAAGGTGCGACTCGTTCGTAACATAAAAGGTTACGCACTGCAGTAATAAACTGCAGGAGAACTGATAACCCGATGGATGGAAACATCCACCATAAACTCCGACGTGCGGGAGAAAGCGAAAGCTTAACCGTACGAAGCTCGGTGAAGTCGGCAGAAGGTTGACTCAAGCAGCCAACTGATATGCCGGTGGTCCATAAAACACCCACGGTGAGCATGGCTCTAAAAGAGCCCGACGAACCTGCGAAGTAAAGGGATACAGTCCATGCAGTGATGCATGTCGATGACACAGCTAAGTAAGGACTTGCGTACGAAAGGCTGTCAAAGAAGTCATTGGTCCCATAGCAGGCACCTAAAGGTGTATGGTAACGGATAGGGTTATCGGAACGAGGAAAGGTATTGGGCATCCTCAACAAGGATGTAGGCTGACGAAGAACAATAAGCAGCCAAACCGGTGCTGAAAAGCAGAGGTCGCAGCGATGATGGTACTTGTAATGAGTACCGGAGTGATGGCCTCAAGTCGGCGAGAATTCGCCGATGGAACGCCGTGTGCGGTGAAAATCGCACGCACGGTGTGAAGCAGGGGAAAATGCGGAAATAAAAAGCATGCCCTCGTGGTGATGACACAAGGACATGCAAGGCTGATACGAATAAGCACTCATGCTTATCGCCACTACTCATTATAAATCATTGACTTCTTGAATGCAAGATACAATTACACTTTTATAAAGACATTATTGCATCAGGTGTTCTCAAATCAGTTTTCAACAATAGGAAGCGCAGTTTTGCAGAAGCATCAGCATACAAGACGCAAGATGAATTATATTGGTCAATGTTAAACAATACATTCTTTTTTAATCTTTAAAAAGATAAGAAGAACGGAGTAGTGGCGTAAATAAAGCAGGCAATACTGATGAAGTTTTTATTTATATTTTTGGTAAATATGTAAGTTTTTGAACTCCTCAATTAGAATTTAAACAATAAAAACAAACATATCTGCTAAAAATATAAATAAGAACGGAATTGGCAAAACCCACAAGCAAGGTATCAGTTGACTTTATTAAAGCATTACCTATTGCTATATGGTTCAAATGGTGACCACGATGGTGGCTGTGGAAACTGTGATTAAAACATGTACACCAAGCGCTGGAGGTTAAGTATTACCTTTAATGGGGTCGATACGAAACTTTCCATCAAACAATAAAAGGAGACTCCACACGGAGCCTCCTTTTCCTTTTGCCAAAATGTGCGAATTGAATACAATGTAAAGAGAAAGGAGCAGTGACGGAATTGAAACCGATAAAGCTGAAAGAACTCCTGCGCACAGCCAAGGACCCTGCCACGCAGAGAATTGTCATTGATGAAGGTCTTTGGTTTGATGCTCCTCTATTTGAAGGTGTTGTTAAAGATGTGGATGAAGCACTCGGAGAACGTATCATATCAAATTGGCAGGTGGAAACAGATGGTACGCGCTTAATTGTATCAAGCAATCCACCCCTCCAGGATTTGCAAGAATGTAGACCTTCTAAGATAGCACATATGGGATAACTTTAGTTTTTGGGTTTGCAAAGATGATGGACTGCCAAGAAACGCAATATGAAGAGGTTGCTGTGCAGCTTGCAGCAATGCTTGCGTGTCAGTTGTAAAATGACTCCAAACAGCTAAGGACATTGTAAGCCCCATGATGACTTTCTTTGTTACTATATCTTTTACGACTAACACCTTTACATCAGCTCCTTTATAAGGGGTTTTGTCGCTAACAACTTCGCAAAGCACTCTGCCATAATAAATATTGACTTCTCGAGGCGCTTCGTTTGCGGCTAACAACTCTGGCAAAAGTTCAAGACGGCATTGGGGAAGGCGTTTTTGCAATGTTTGTTGCCGATGCACAACAGGAATGTCTCTACAATCTTGTCCGGAGTTCCCGGTTTTTGTGGTATCCGGTTTTTGATTGTTATCAACCATCGAACGCAAAAGCATGTCGAGTTGAGAAACAGCTTGCTTCTCAATATCGCCTCCAATTTTCTCGACATCTTTGATTACAATTTCTTTCAATGTGTACATGCATCCTTCGCCGTGTTCTTCGTGTGGGTGTCCGCGATAATAAAGGAGACCGTTCGTGTGGACAACTGTCAGTGGAACAGCTTTACAGTATGGGCAAAATATGTGTCCCTTGTACCGCCTTTCATAAACCGTATGGTCGAGATTGTACTCGTTGCGTATCTGCATGATTGTGACCGGTTTGTGTGTGATGTTGAAAAAAGCCTCTGTGTACTTTGGCATAGACTAACAACTCCTTTGTGATTTGAGGTGATTATTATGATTACTTTACATGACTTATTGGACAATTTTTGTTGCATTGACCCATACACTGACTATGCAATCGTCAACATAGAAACAGGTGAAGTGCTTGTTGACCGCGTCCACGATAGGACATACACGGTTGATGATGTTGATGATTACGCAAAGTTCTTACCTTATGCACGCAAGCAGGTTCGAGCGTGGGAAGCAAAAGATGGTAAGATGATATTTTACATTTTGCCGCCAAGAGGAAAGAAGGCAAAACCATGAAACCAACCGTAAAATCATTCCTTGCATTGGCAGGAGACAAAGAACTAACCGTTCACATCGCCCGTTATAAATCGGATTCTGCTGATGGTTACAGCGATGAAGAAGTCTTTTGTGGTAAGTCAAATGATGTTCCGGAATGCTATACAAATGAGAAAGTGACAGAGTGGACAACAACGGACAATTCGGAAATTGTGTTGTACATTAACTGAATTAGAGGATTTCTTCCACAATCAGAAACTCAGACTTCTTGAGAGAAACGACACGGCAGCCGTTCCGCATAGAACCTACGGCTTTTCCAAGAAAAGAGATGCGAAGCTCTGCGGCAGGATTGCTAAGTAAATCTTTGGTTTCTTGAGTGAAATGATTCCAGACACCATTTGAGACATTCATTGTCAGCAAAGGTTCCCCTGTAGCGATGTTCTGGAGGCCACAATGATAGAACGGCTCTTTTGTTGTAGTGGCTCTCAGCAACGTCCAGAACGCATTTGACGCGGCCGTAATAAACAGCCACTTCAGGCAGGTGGGGTTCACTGCTTTTAGGAATCATCTCAATCAGACGCTGAGAAATTTTGCGACGCTGCAGCTTCTGTGCCAAAGGTCCTTCATCTTCCGGCTGATGATGAGCCGCACCGTTTCCACCGGCGTGGACAGCACGAGCAATTTGGCGTTCAATGGTTTTTGCCAGAGCGCGGCGAAGCTGAGAACGGATAGTCTTTGCGTTTGCAGGGTTCTGAGCGTCGGTGGCGGTAGGCACGTATTCGGGGCGGATAAAATCACAGCCGTCCATGTGAGCAGACCTCGGAGCTGCGCGGAAAAACGGGAAGTCTGCCCCCTGCACAACAATGAGCCGGGCTTGCTTGCATTCTGGACAGAGAAGATGCCCTTCATAACGCTGCATGTAGATATGAGGGTCTTTTTTGGATTCCTCACGAATGTCGGCGACGGCAATCAGACGGCGTTCAGAATCGTAGTAAGCGTATTCGTATTTTGACATAGTGGTCACAACTCCTTAAATAAATGGTGGTGATGAAAATGAAATTGAAAACAATAATGGCTTGCGGAAGAGATGTATACTTTGACTATCAGCTTATCAACGCCCATACAGGAGAAACTCTTGTCGACCGTGTATGCGATAAAACTAATAGCAAAAGCGGTGAAGAGGAATGGAAAGAACATTGCAAATATGAACCATACAAAGACTGGAAGGTTCATAAATGGGAACTCAAAGAACGAAAAATGCAGCTTTACATCTCACCGTAAATGCGTGTAAAAGTGAGATACACTAATAGTATACTAACTTTGCACCACACAAATATTATACCATGAATTTGTACTTTTACATTATGTCGTTCTTTACACAAAACGGCTTTTTGTTTCACACAGAATGAATTTCCACTTTACACAAAACGAAGAGACAGTTTTCATACACAATGACAATAACGTAAAAGAGGAGGCTACCCACGCATGGGTGACCTCCTCTTCCTTGTGTATACTTCAACACCGCACCGCCAGAACGACTTCCAGAGCGGTTAGGTAGAACGCATAGCTTTCTTGCAGTTCGTGTTATTTAGTGTGAGTTTTCGTCATTTATTCATGCGATTCTACACGATGTTTTATTCTCTATTGACTGGTCTTCACACAAATACAAAACAGAAAAGGGAGTCGCATTTCACGACTCCATTTAATCATTGCAGGATTTTCTTCAGTTGCATGTTCACGATTCGACTCAACGCCTCCAACCTGTCCATCGGAGCATTGATGCCCACTGGCGGCTGGAATCGAAAGCCAGCCATGCTTTTTAGCTCTGCTCTCAACTCATTTGTAAGAACCGCCTGCGCAGTTTTGATGAAGTCTCCGCTGATTCTTGGTTCGCACTTCGATATACACCACTCCGGACGCTTTTCAAGGGCTTCCGTATCGAAGTAGAACAGTAGACTGCGGTTGTTATCGTATATGGGAGCCATGCCGGTAATACGCATCGTGTCATTATCGAAAAGAAACCCGACATTGCCTAAGTGACGGTCAATGTTGAGGATAAGCGCATCCAAGACAAACATCCTGCGTATAAGGTCTTCGTTGCCGTATTGCGCGGCAAAGCGCAAAAGTGCCGCAGGATTTCTGCGGCTGGAAACCGGCAATGCCGACATTTTCACCAAACCATATTTTTCGCTGGTAAACAGCTTGCATTTTGACGCCAGCCGTCCGTGATAGAAGGCAAGGTCGTACTCGACATGGTTGCGGCAAAGAATATCGGCTACCTGTGACGCGAGAAACTCAGACAACGGCTCAATTTCATAGGTGTCACTGCCGCTTTTGTACAGATAAGCCGTACCATTTTCCCGCTGCCAGCACTTTGCATAAGCGCCATCTGTTCCAAATTCTGGGGATGTTGAAGAAAGCGTGGTGGAGGAAATAACACCATCGAAGGCCGCGTTGGAAACCAGTTCATCAAACTCGTTGCGGTATAGAGAAACTTCGTTCCATGTCAGGGAGCTTTCCGGCTCTTTTACCCAGAACGTGTCATTGAGAGAAAGAGCATGCGTTACCCGCAAGAAATTCTCGGTAGATTCACAGCCATACTTTTTCAAAAGCTCCGCGATGTGTTTTCTGTGCTTAGGTGCTTTGCGTGCATCAAGAAAATCACCGATGTTATCATAGCCAATGGGTCTGAGCGAAGTATACCATTCAATTTCCTTGCCAGCCGTAAAGCCGAACTCGTCTTCATAGCAGTCGAATAGGAGCCACGGGGTATCTTTGTTCATCAGTTGGAATAGCACGCGGGAGAACACCTCACTTTATAGGAGAGTTTGTTTTGATAAAAGTATACAGCAATTTTGTATAGTTGTCTACAAAAAGAGGGACAGCGTTTTGCCATCCCTCCTTAATAATCTAATAAAACCTTAACTTTGCAAGCCTTCAAGAAAAACAATTGCCTCTTGCACAGTAGAAAATGTCTTGCATTTCGTACACAACCAGCGATTTCGCTCGTCCGTGTCCTCTAAACCGGGCATGCCTTCTTGCAAAAGGTTCTGCAGCACAATTGTAGCATTCTTCACCGCTGTTGGATAGTTCTGGGCAATACGCGCGGTAGCATCGTAGTTTCCCTTCCTGTAGGTCGGCTCCATGTTAACGACCTGAGCCAACATCCTCTCTTTATCCGGGACCGTCAGCAAAGAAGGCGCGAGATGTCTGTAGTGTAGCATCAACCAATACTCGATGCAGCCTGTTGTCATTAGCAAACGGACTCGAATCTTCGGGTCTTTCCTCAACTTCCGCAGACGCTTGATGATTTCCAAGCGGTTAGTCCAATTGCCGATATCCTTTTCTTCGACATCAAAGAAGAACCAAATTTCGTCGATGGCATCAACATAATTACGGTATCCGGGGTCTTTTTTGAAACGATTGTCCGCATCATCAAACAAACCGGGGGAAGATGGCCGTTTGAACACGGCAACATCATGAAACTCGCTTTTGAGGAAGTCTATATACGCCTGCTCGCTTTCTCCTTCACAAAATACACAAATGCTGACCTTCGACTTTTTGAATTTGCGAGCCATTATTCTACCTCCTCAATTTCTACATTGGGAGTTGCTCCATATTTGCCAAGAAGGTATCCTTTGCGAATGTTCTCTGTCGTTCGTGTTGAGAAGTCACTGATGCTGTACAATTCCGAAGCCCCATTATATTTGTCCTTATCAACAAAGTAGAGTTGGTCTTTACGAAGCAGTTCCATGCTCAACAATTCAGTGCTGTGCGTTGTAAATATAATCTGCGCACCATTGTGGTTTGTTCTTTTGCTCTGGAACTTGGACACAATGAAATCAACAAGGGCAGGGTGGAGTTCTTTCTCAATTTCATCCACCAACAGCAGCCCGCCCTTGGACAAAACAGATTCAATCGCAGGAGCAAGTGCCATCAGCTTTCTGGTGCCGTCGGATTCATCGGAGAGTTCCATCGAATAAATGCAAGGTCTTCCGGCGCGTTCCTCACCTTGGTGCATAGAAGTAGCCGTAACCTGTCCCATCTTCAAGTGAGTTTCTGAGTTGTTAGAAGTCTCAGAAAGCAAGTGCATAAACTGCACGAGTGCTGCTTTGACTTCATCCGGGATATTCTCCGGCAAATCCGCCTCTTCGTTGATTTCCTTACTGTTGATTTCGAATTTCATATCTTCGATACCAACGTCAGCAGCCTTTGCGTAATCGGAAATTGCTTTCAGCATATTGGAGTCATTGGAGTATTCGAGTAACTGACGGGGAATATCCGAATAGTCTCTTGAAAAATAGACCATTTGACGGAACCAGAACATAGCCATGGCACAAACATCATCGTTCATAGTGCAGGCGACAGAAAAGAACAACTGATTGTCTGCTACAACCTTACTAATCAGATTTCTGCGTGATTTATCAGTTGTGAAAGTAAAAGTCTGCCCCTCTCTGGCAAAGACCAGAGCTTTCTGCTTTTTGGGCGCATAATACAAGGACTCGGAATATACCTTTTCTTTCGTGGCGGCAAATCTATACCAATATTTGATGTCGTCTAAGGTGTATACGAAAGAAAACTCAGTCGGCTCCGATGCGGAATAATCATTCAAAGCAAATGGAACAACGGGAATCGCAGCATTCTCGTGTTGGGTTTTTTGTGCGTTTTTAATAAACTGAACGGCAAGCCAAAAAGCACGAATTACATTGCTCTTGCCGCCGCCATTCTTTCCGTAAATGGCAACGCCTGGCAAAATTTGAATCCCACCAAAGGGAATAAGCACACTTTTTAGTGTACCGGAGCCGTTTGCCTCCATAGAAAGGACTGCTTCATCACGGAAGGAGCGGTAGTTCTTCACACGAAATTCAATCAGCATATTCTCACCTCTTCTATTTAGTAGTATACACTTAAAATTTCAGAAATACAACGGATTTTATCAAAAATTTTGATTTTTTTGTTCCAATTTCATTTTACAAAACCAAAATGCAGAAAATGTCTATAAGCAGAGAAAACAACTAATAGTTTTCGTTACAAACCGAAAATTCGTGATTGACTAAGTGTGCGAATCGTGGTATAACAATACCATAGCCAAGCGTGCTAACTGTATAGCTCCGCCATTATATGTGCAGATATAGGAACGAGGTTGTATAGTGAGTATGACTTGGCATAATTTAAGAAAGGAGAAAGCTATGTCTAAAGGCAAAACTTGGCAGCGTGTCGCTTCGGCTTTTCTCGCAGCGGTAATGACTTTTTCTACATTTAGCACGACGATTGCTTATGCAGCAGAAGCCACTACTGACAGCAGCATTACTACGGATGCAGTATCCGATACTGATGCTGCAGAGGAAGTCGACGCGACTAATACTGCCGCCTCCTCTTCTACGACGGAAGGGGAGGTAACCAAACCCGAAGCAACGGAGGCTCCCGCTGCTACGGAAACGCCTGACGAAACGGATGCTACCGAGCCGGAGGAAACTCCCGCACCTACGGAAGCACCCACCCCTACTCCTGAACCCACCGAGTCTCCTGAGGCAACGGCTGAGCCGGAACCGACGGAAGAGCCGGAGGAAACGGAGACTCCCAATGTCAGCGAAAGTGATTTTGTTGCCGTTGGTTTGGCAGATGATGCGACTGAGGGTCAAATCGATGCTGAAATCGGCGACGAAGTGACTTTCAACGCACATGTCAATCGTGACGACGTCAACCTTCAGTATCAGTGGTACAAGAGATTCATCGAGCCTCAGACTACTGAGTACGACGAAGATTTGATGGAGTATGATTACGGTGGCGACGAGCCGACGGCTTATGGCTTCCTTGTTGAGGGCAAGACCCCCGCTGAGGTGCTTGCGGAAAATCCCGATGCCGGTTGGTCTGGTATCGAGCTGTACCGTGCGGTTGTCTCCGCGATGGAAGCTATCGGCGCTGACACAAGCAATGTAAACATCGAATTCGGAACGCGCAACTACGCGCTGGAAGGATTCACCATCACAGCAACAATGGTCGATGGCAATGTGGTCATTTCCGCAGACAAGGACAATGAGCATGCCACCGGCACACTGAACGAAAACAACGAGTTTGCTTTCGCAGAGAGCACCAACAACGACATTGCTGTGCAGCCTGCTGAAGTTCAGACAGAGGAAGAGGTTGACCCTGATTCTCTCGAAGCCAATGGCTGGGAAGCAATCGAAGGCGCAACCTCTGACACCTACACGCATACCGTTGACGAGTATGATGCTTACACCACATACCGTTGCGTAATCACGATTGTTGACGACAACTACATTGCCGCCGCTAAGCAGGCACTGGTTGCGCTGGGTGCTGATGAGAGCAAGCTGACCGATGACGCTCTGGACAATACATTTATGAGCGAAATCACCATCCATATTCCGTCGATGGATGCGTCTGAGGACGACATCTACAACGACCTGTCCGTTGAGGACAAGCTGAAACAGCGCCTCGCGCTGTCCGGCATTGCCACCTATGCCGCAGGCGTCCAGCTCGACAGCCAGAGCAATCCTCAGTGGGTCACTGGTCTGTCTGCCGGTATGGAGTACCTGACCGCTGACATGTATGCCAAGATTTACGGTCAGGATGGCAAGGGCGGTTGGCTTGCAAACGGTGAAATCACGGCAAAGCAAGCGGACCGTATGTGGACATATATTGCAAATAATTTCGATGCTCGCAATATCGGCAACACTTTGGATTCCGAGGGAAAACCGGATGGTGGTACAAGGTGGTATCAGTCCTTCTCTCTTACAGATGGCAACAAACTTGAAATCAACTCGGAGTGGTACGGAAAAACAGTTTACTTCCGCTATCACAATAGTAATGTTGTAGGTAATACTGCAACCGGTACGGCTGTTTCTATCCCTGCTGCTGGTCGTGGAACTTCCTATAAAGATGCTGTTCAGGTACTGTTCTGCTATGTCATTGAGGAAAGTGGTATTACATTGCCCCTTACGATTAAGGAATATGTAACGCAAGCCACACACAATGGATACAGTGCTAATAGCATGGCACATATCACTCTGAATACAATCTCGGCGAATTCTTTTAACGTTGACCCTGACTGTTATCTGAAGGATGCTGAAGGCAACTACCGTAACGACAGCGTATATTGGGGCACCTGCTACTACAGTGAGCCAGACCTTTCCGGCAAAGCCTACTATGCCTTGAAGAATTTCATTGGCAATGGCTATGGTTTTGGAATTGGTCACGACACCATGTACGCGTATGCGGGTGCTTACTTCGACGCTTACGGCGGCGGTTCCGGCTATCCGAACGTTAAATACACCGAGAAGAACATTGACCCGAATGATACGGCTACTCGTTATTATTCGGTCAACAGCTACAAGGTCAACACCGGTCACTGGAACATGAACGCCTTGATGGGTGAGAACAACTCCAACACCCTCGTTGGCTCCGGATACTATTCCGCCAGTGATGAAGAGTATTTTGGCTGGATTGTCGACCCGCTGACGGTTCCTTCCGCTATCATGTCTTCCGGTGGCTCTCATGGTCCGTTCGCAAAATCTACCATTTACGGTTCAAAGAGCCTGTATATTCGCACCAATGGTGGCTACACCTATGAGCAGGCTATGGCGAATCCCGACATCAAGCACCGTACACCGACCAACTGGCCTTACAAGTTCAATCAGGGAGATACGATTCCCGCTGCATTGACGCATAGTAACGGTCAGGTTGCGTTCGATGACATTTGGGTTCAGTATAACGGCTGCTCCAATGACTTCACAAGTCGTGGACTTGGCAAGCTGTACGAGCCCACTGTTGACGGTCGCCAAGGTACGAACAACTTCTACCTTGCTGGCTCCGGCAACTTTGTCATGAACCAAATTGGTCACCTTCCGCTGGATGATGGCGGTGGTCATGTAAACCGTGCATCTCCGCAGGAAATGCAGTTGTGCGTCAACACTCTGATGTGGATTTCTCAGCGCAAGCAGTGCGAAGTCTGTGCCG
>ENA-ORPF01000654-ORPF01000654.1-human-gut-metagenome-genome-assembly--contig:-NODE-654-length-33466-cov-7.153303_pt1 | contig 33466 bp, 39 predicted proteins | sample MGYA00242140_ERZ509070 | MGnify/ENA primary metagenome ERZ509070 (study PRJEB26280, sample SAMEA2338713) | human gut metagenome | biome: human gut; feature: human-associated habitat; material: faeces... | reverse complement strand
GTTCACACAGCGCTTTGTGCCGCAGGCGTCACAAATCCGCTTTTTATCGCAGAACGGAATTAATTAATTCCGTTCGCGATTTCTCCGGCATTAAAATGCCTGCGGAATGGAGAATATTATGGAAATTGAACGCAAATATCTGGTATCGGAAGTACCGGCAAATTTAAAGGACTATCACTGCCGTGTCATTGAACAGGGCTACCTTTCAACCCATCCTGTTGTACGGGTCAGAAAAGATAACGATTCCTATTATCTGACCTACAAAGGCAGTGGGATGATGACACGCGAAGAATACAACCTGCCGCTGACAGCGGAGTCCTATGAACATCTGCTTGCCAAGGCAGACGGCAATATTATCACCAAAAAACGCTATGAAATCCCGGACGGAACAGGGAAAACGATTGAATTGGATTTATTTGAAGGTGTGTTTTCGGGACTGACACTCGCCGAAGTTGAATTTGAATCCATTGAGGAAGCCAATGCTTATCAAAGGCTCATAGACAGCGGTCGCTATGATGTACAGGCTTTGGTGATGCAGTTCGGCAAGAACGAGAAGTATATCCGCACACGCTTGAAATTCGTCTCCTTGATACCCGAAATAGCCCGGCTTCTGGAGCAGGACGAAATCACTATCAGCGTAGCGAGCGAAATCTGCCGTTATGGGGAAGAGATTCAGCGAGAGGTGTACGAGAAGCATCTGTGTGAAAGCGTACAGCAGTACAACAGTTGGCGAGGGATGAAAGCCACCGAGGTGGCACGCAGCATTGAACGGCAATACACCACCGACTTGCAGCGGTACGCATTCGACAAGACCCTCTGTCTGTCATGCCCCCACAACACCAACAACATGATGCTGTTCTGTGAGGGTGGTTGCGGAAATTGCGCTAACCGCACCTGTCTTGCTGAAATGAATGCAACCTATCTCACAGAGAAAGCCGTGCGACTAATGGAAGAACGCCCCGAGGTTGCCCTCTGCCAGGAAAATTTCAACGGCAACGAGGATGTGATGGAACGACTGACCGCCATGGGCTATGAGGTGGAGCGTCTCAATGGCTATGCAAAGCCCTATCCCGAGCTGTCCACAGCACCCCGGAAAGAGGATTACGAGACAGACGAAGCATACGAGGAAGCCTGCAAGGACTACGAGCAGGAAGTGGACGACTACGTAAAGGAATGCGAGGAAATCCGAACCCGAAGCGAGGCAGGCGAAATCACCCTTTACTTCCGCATTGAGAGCAAGGACATCGTACTATGCTATGTAAGAAATGCGGTGCATTCATCCACAGGCTATAATGGTACAACGCAGCAGACGCTCTCACCGGTGGAGAAATTGGAGAAGCAGGATAAGCGCAACAAGGAGATTGCCCTTGAAAAGACCGTAGAGGACACCAAGAAGCAGATTCAGGAGGTGGATATGTCGGAACGCAAGTTCGGGCAGGACGAGGACAAGATGATTTATTTCTTCCTGCTTTCTTCCCTCCGCAGGGAACACTTTGCAGAGGTCGGCATCGAGTGTGAAGAGACCTACCATTACCTCACGGACAAGGAGAAGATGAACATCATCGAGAACCTTACAGCCAAGCAGAAAGCCGTCATCCGCAGGGATTATCTGATTGCCAATTTCAAGAACGCATCGGGCAGCAATGCCACGGCAAGCCTCTTGCTTGACTTTGCAGAGAAGCACATGCCCGAAGCACTGGCGGAAATCAAGAACGGACACAACGAGGTGTACGAGAAACGCCATCAGCGCATCGAGGAAAAGAAAGCTGTCCTGCTCGTGCAGGAACAGGCAAGGCAGGAAGCGGAGCCGTCCGATGAACCACAGCCCGAAGCGGAAGCGACTGCCGGCAAAGAGACAAAGGAAGAGATTGCAGCTTGATACCATAATCACTCTTGGGCGGAGGAGCGGAGGAATCCGCCCTCTGTCTTTTCATGGAATTGCCCTATATAATAAGGAACAGGGATTCACAGCCAACCGCTTGGCAGGATTGCCGGGCGGCGCGTCTGCCGACATGTGCCGTCATCCGCGCAAACTCCCTTTTCTATCCCTTTCTAATTGCCTCCCGATTCCCCGCCGCCACCCGTTACCTGTTCTATCTTCTGTTTCCCTCTTTTCTATTTATCTCTTGTCTGTTTCAGTCCATACCTGTCTTCACCGGTTGGTTTTTCCAGTCGCAAAGGTGGACTGCCGCGCTGGATTCCGTCACTTTGAAGTGCATTTCCTGCAAAATTCTTCCTTTCTGTGAAAGCGTAATTTTCCGGAAAAAGCGTCGGAAGCAGCTGGTTCGCCAGTCCTTGAAAAGCATCTGTAAATCCCAAGGAGGTTCCGACAGCATATAGAACCGAACGGAGGGAAGAAAAAAACAACTCATTAAATTTTATGAACATGGAAAATATCAGAGAAAGCAAGGAGTACAAGCTCGCCAAAGACTGGGAAATGGCGGTAAACAGTTTCAGTTTCAATCCCAAGCGGTTCGCCGCCGCTATTCCCGATATGCACCCCACACTGCAGCAGAGCCTTTATCGGCTGGTCAAGGAATGTATTGTGGTGATGGCAGACGAGACACGCCATTACGATGAACGCAACTGTGCTTCGCATGAAGAAGCCAAGTGCATCATGGAGTATCTCAAGAACAACGGTAAACATATCCCATTAAAATGAACAGGCGTATGAAAACACAGAAAGTACAGTTTGACGGCAAGGCTTATGATTGCCGTGTAGTGGAATCCAACGAAGGTGAAGAACTGCTCATCGGCTCGACACTCTTGCTTGATGCCCTGCAACCGGGTAGCTTTGAAGACAAGAACGAAGGCTTTGCCAGCGAGGAAGCCGGAAGAATCTATGACGGAATCTTTTTCTTTACCAATGCGTCAACCCTTCAGCTCAGCGACGAGAAACTGATAGCCGAGTTGAAGAAGGACAACCCGGATTGGTTCGAGTAAAACAAATCAATAATCATTTTAATATACTGCAGTTATGGAAAAAGAATATGTATTGCAAATTGCACAGACCATCAAGGAACAGCTGGTAGGAATGACCCCGGCACCGGTAATCATGTCATGGGGCATCACGGAGTTTGCTGCCACCATCTACAGGGACTTGCCTGCACTGCGCATCAAACTGAACGGACGGCTCCATACCGGATACGTCATGATTGTACTCAACGGCTCGGATTACTACGAGGTGTATCTGCTCAGCGGCTCCGCCACGGAGTGTGTCAGCAAGGAAGTGTGCTTCGATGAGTTGGGCGATGTCATTGACTGCGCTGTCGAGAGCGGCACCGACCAAGCCGAATACGAGGAGTTTTGCAGGCAACAGCTCGGCAAGCTGTTGAGTGGACAGACTGCCTGACATGGCAGCAATAACTCTTTGCACCGCCCATACATCCGTACCGGCGGTGTTTTTGTGTGCGCCCGGTTTTGCCGAAGGCAAAACATCCCTTTTTATTACGTATGGATAATCCCTGTAACGAATCTGCTTTTCTATTGATACTAGTTAGATTCCCGGTATTATCTCCAACCGATTGGAATAATCGCCCTCTTTCATCCAGGCCAAGAGTCCTTTGGAATGGCAGAAAGCGGTTGGTTTTGTCTCGGAATAATAGATTCTTTGTGTAAGACACGCTAAATGAATCCTCATTGCCAACACCCCTGCGCCGATCATCGGATTGGTACAGACATTCATGAGATTTTCCCTGTTTTTCAATCTCAAATGCTGTAAAATATCCAATAACGACTTTGGCTCAATGCAGAACTCCAAGATTTGCTTCCTCCGCAATACCTGTTTATTAGGCTTTCTTGCGGAGGCTTCTTGCCGGTTTTTCTTATCGGTTTTTCTTGTCGGGTTCCGTACCAAACTGCATGGTCAGCACCACATACTCCGGTCGTGTTTCCTCCGAAACGGTAGGAGGCCGTTATACGGTTTACATCCTTTCCCATGTGAAAATAATTTGTTTCTGAATGCAAAGACAGTGCTTATTGCTGATATACTTGTTTGAGAATGTCGGATTTATTGAAAGCACCTGATTCCCTTTCATTTGCCCGATCTGTGAATCCGATTTCTCTAAATATAGAACCTGATTCCTTATTTGTGCATTCAGACTCCGGACAAACTAACTCTATAGTTTTTTGATCATTCCTTCGTTCGTATTGTGATTTATGATTATTTTTGTAACTCAATCAATAATATGACGATAATGGCAAAGAAATACCAAAGGACTAAATTACAAGAAGTCACCATCAGAGGCTACAAATCCATAGCCTATGACAAACCTGTGACCTTGAAACTGGGTGATGTCAGCATCTTGCTGGGTGCTAACGGCGCAGGCAAGAGCAATATCATCAGTTTTTTCCGGATGCTGAGCTACATGATGAGTAAGTCATTCGGGAGATATGTGGAAATATCGGGCACATCTCATGCCTTGCTGCATTACGGCATTAAACGGACACCGGTTATGTCCGGAGAACTGAAGTTTGCCGACAGCAACTCCATGGATATTTATGGCTTTTCATTGGCCAATGCCACTCCTGACAGGCTGATCATCACCGAAGAGCGAATTACCTGGCACCGCACAGGGAAGAAAAGACCCTACGAGATAGCACTGGAACCGAATTTCAAGGAATCGGCTCTCGCAGAGTGTGAGGACCCGGTTGCCAAGACAATTTTCCAGATGCTTTCCTATTGCAAGGTATATCAGTTTCACGATTCATCGACAGAGGGCCCGCTGCGTCAGGCTTGTCCCGTCGAGACGGCCAACTATCTCCAGTCACACGGAAACAATCTGCCTTCTTTCCTGCTGTTCCTGCGGGAGAATTATAAGGATGCCTACAACCGGATTGTTGACTATGTCCGTGATGTCGTTCCCCAGTTCCAGGACTTCTATCTGGAGCCGGCAGGGGGCATCATTTCGCTTCGGTGGGTAGATAATTCTGCCACGGACTACCGTTTCAATGCCTACCAGTTCTCCGACGGTTCTATCCGCTTCATAGCCTTGGCTGCCCTGCTTCTGCAGCCTGCCCAGACAATGCCCAATGTCATCATTCTGGATGAACCGGAACTTGGCTTGCATCCCTATGCCATCAGCCAGCTGGCAGAAATGATTAAGGATGCGTCCATACACGCACAGGTCATTATTGCCACGCAGAGCAAGGATTTGGTCGATCATTTCGACATCGGCGATATTTCTGTGGTGGAAATGAACAAGGAAACACAAGCCACCTCTGTTACTCATCTTGACGACAAAGAATATCATCTTTGGCTTCAGAACTATACGGTGAGTGAACTTTGGGACAAGAACATCATAGGAGGACGTCCCGTATGAAAGCAAAGATTATTCATGTCCTTTGTGAGGGACAGACGGAACAGGGATTTGTGGAGGAAGTGCTGCGTCCCTACCTGCAAGCACAAGGTGTGGCAGGTGTGAAAAGCATCCTGATTACCACCAACAAGAAAAAGAATGCCCGCGGTGGAATGCTGAGTTATGCCCATGCGGTGACAGACCTGGAACTGTTGCGGAAGATGAAGGTGGACGGAGAATACGAACGGCATGTCTTCACGACAATGTTTGACCTCTACGCATTGCCGGATGATTTTCCCGGTTATGAAACGGCGAAAGCAATCGGTGAGCCCTACGTCCGTGTCGCTGCATTGGAAACGGCGTTTGCTGAAGCAATCAACGATGGACGTTTCATTCCCTATATCCAGTTGCATGAATTTGAAGCATTGCTCTTTTGCGGCATTGACCATCTTGCAAAGCGTTATCCCGGTTGTGAGAAACGCTGCGAACAGTTGAAGAAAGATCTGGAGAAAACCGGCAATCCCGAGCTGATAAACAACAGTCCGGAAACAGCTCCGAGCAAGCGTATTATCAAGGCAATAGAAGGTGACAAGAAACAGCATTACAACTACAACAAACCGGCTACCGGCAAGGATGTCACCAAGAGCATCGGCATGGATGAACTTCGTGCCCGTTGCAGTCACTTCAATGAATGGATAGAGAAGCTGATAAAAAGCTGATTGGCACAAATGGCTATGTAGAAGAATGTAGAACGTATTGTTGCTTCACATAGAATTGTCTTTTCATTTTTCTCATAGTTCTTTATCCGATTCATGAAGGCAGTAATACCATTAAAAAGACATATAAAATAGTCGCTCATAAAATGAATTTAAAATTCTATCCCTGAGCGACTATTTCACTATAAACAATTCAAAATCTGCTTTTATTCTATAGATGATAGGATAAACCGATTTGGGGAATGACCGTAATAATAATACTTTATGCCTGTACACCTCAAACGGTGTTTTCAAAGGTGGCATTATTTTCCGTTCCAAGAACAAATCAAGTCGGTTTTATTTCGATATAATATACTTTTTTATAGGATTGAACAACAAAATCAGCTCTGTGGGAATATGTGTTATAAAAAAACACCTGCAATAACTCCGAAGTCATTGGCAGGCGTTTTACTTTTTATCCCTCATTTCAGAATCCGACATTTATCGGGCGTTACGCTTGTTCTGTACATCTTTTATCATCTCCTTCACGTCTTGCCCCACCTGTACGAAATTCTTGTACAGGATGCGTTCGCGTTCCTCTCTCGACTTGAACGTGTAGAACTTGGGCAGCGGTACATACGCTGCTTCCTCTTTCTTTATCTCATTCATGTCAAAATCCGTCTTGCAGAAGAACTTCGTGGTCTTGAACTCCTCCGATTCCTGGATGTTCATCGAACCTCCGGCACCGGTTTTCGTCTTTACGAAGTCGCGTGCCGTCTGACCGCATATCCAGCCGGTGGCCATGTCCGAAATCTTCGAGGCAGGCACCAGGCTGTCCATGTTTTCGTTGAGATTGATGCTCGTCTTGTCCCGGTCGATGGTCACGCCCTTTTTGATCTGCACCACCTTGCCGAAGATGTCGTTCGACAGCCATTCCAGTGTCTCTTTCGCACGGGCCGAGCCGCTCACCACATTGCCCACCGTTGTGATGATTTTCTGCATACCTACCTTGCCATAGTCGGCCTCCAGTTGCGGCAGTTCCTGAAAGCCGAGCGTCACGCTCACCTTGTTGCTTCGGGCCGTACCGATCAGGCGGTCTATCTTGTGGAAGTACAAGGTCGGCAACTCGTCCACGATGATGCTCACGGGGATATTCTTGCCCTGCCCGGTATTCACTCGTGTAACCAGTCGGTTCAATATCAACGCATTCAACGCACCGATAATACTCTCCATTTCGGGGTCGTTTGCTATCAGCAGGTAGCTTGGATTCTTCGGATCGCTCACTTTCAGGTCGAAATCATCCCCGTCACGGTGGAATATCCAATAGCTTTCCTTGGTTGCCAGTCGTGAGGTATAGACACGCAGCGTACCGATCATACCCTCCAGCTGCTCCATCGCCTTGTTCTTGAAGGCCGTCTGAAACGGGCCGAGTAGCGGAGCTACCTCATTGTCTGTTTCCAGTACCTCGAAGATGGTCTGGTAGCTTTCGTTCAGGAACGACAGGATATGCGGCATGTCCGAGTATTTTCCCAACCAGTAGGCAGGTTCTACGATGTTGCCACCCTCCTTGTCACGCACGATACCTGTCGGTTTCCAGAATTTCGTCTGCGGGTCCTGCCGTCTCTCCGCATACAGCAGAGTGCCGTCGGCCGCATACGGTTCTTTCTCATAGTTCACGAAGAAGTAGATGCAGGCGGCAAGAAAGTTCACGGCCGAGGTCTGGAAGAACTGGTCGCTTCCGCCGCCACCCTCTTTCTTTCCCTTCTGCAGGGACTCCAGCAGCGTTTCCGCTGTTTCACTGGCAGCGGCGAGGTTGTTGATGTACTTGGCCTGGATTGGATTTACCCGGCGACTATACTCTACGTCAACAAAATTTATCATATTAAACTTGCATCCTTTAGGCACTTTACCTAGTTTCTCGTTCTTCTTGTAGTGGTAGTACAACTTGGTCGCCAATGTCGGAAATTTGTAATCATAGACAACCATCGCAAAGCCCTTGGCCGAGTGCTGCCGGATGAACGGTTCGATGATACTGAACGTCTTACCGGAACCCGGTGTACCGACTACCCAGGTACCTCTGAAGCAGTTGCTGATAGAGATCCAGCCCTTCCTGAACTTTCCTTTGTAATAGTACCGCATGGGGATGTTCACACTGTATTCGTTCTCTATCTTCTCTTCGCATTGTTCGAAACTTTCGTTCTCGAAGTTGAAGCGGTCCTTCATCAGTCCGTCCTTGATGAATTTCGAGATGTTGTCCAGGGCTACATGCACCAGCACCACGCCTACGATGGAGGCCGCCATATAGAGAACGATATTCAGCGGCAGGGTGTAGAGCCTCGGTTCCAGCTTATGGCCGAACAACCAAATGGAGAGTACCAGCACCAACAGTCCGCCTGTCAACGGATATACTACCTGTCTGCGTGCGTTGAACTCCAGGTGTTTCTTGTTTCGTGTACCGACGCAGGTGATGCAGATGAGCACCACCGTCACAATCTTGCTGTACACCAGGTTCCCGTCCCGGTAGATGACCCACTGCTTGATGCGTCCGTGGATATCCGTCAATATGCCGCCCCAATGGTCGAGCACCGCCGGGTCAATGGCATATTCAAAGAACTCCAGCAGTACGGATACATACACCACCGTACGGAATATCCGGTAGAATCCTTGCAATTCCTTACTTTCTTCCATGGCTTTAATCTGTTATTTTTTGATACCCCAAAGGATATGGATGTGAGGCCACTGCATGCCACCGTCATTGGCAAGCTGACCGATATGCGACACCGCATAGAGCGGTTCTATTCCCGGGATGTCGGTTTGGACTGCGGCACGTACCTCTGTCATGAAGCGTTGCAGGAATTGTCTTATTTCCTCGTCCGGACTGTCGGTCATGAAATCGGCAAAGTCTTCAATCCTGTCTTCATTGACGTAGAAGAGCATTCCTTGGAAAAAATCATGGTAACGGCCGGTGCGGGCATTCCATTCCGTCCGGATTTTCTCCCTGTGGCTCTTTACGGAGGGGAATCTCACGAAACAGTCGGTTCCGTCATCAATGAATATGAAATCTCCCGAGACATCTTCCTGTGTGAGACATTTGCATCTCAGCAGATACCCGAAGAACCCATGGTTCGGCTGCGCTATATCCATACACTGCGGTGTCATAAAATCTTCAATTCCGTTCATCTTCATAAGTTTACTGTTTAATGGTTCGTTGATAGGTTTACTTGTTCCATGAAATGATCGGACGCACCCGGTGCGCCTGATTTTTCGGGGTCTCGTGCATCGTACCGCTGCCCAGGGAGTAGAGCCAGGCCTTGACCATTTCCTGTCCGGCCACTTCCGTAGAGGTCCAGTACCAGCAATTTTCCTCGTCCGCCGGCAAGGGCTGGCCGCCACAACGCTTGATGATGGGGTTTACCTTTTCCAGGTTGTCGTATAGTACCCGCATTTCAGCTACCGAGGGTATATAGGCACTCTGACCATACCACCACATGCTGAAAACCGCTTCCGCCATCGGTGATGCCGTTTCCTTTGCCTCAAACAGCTTGGATGTATTGGCATTCCCATCAAAAGCTATGGGATCGGCAGAGGTGCCCTGGTCAACGCCGAGACTGTCGGCAAAGGCCAGCGGTTCAATGTCCCAGAGGTAAACCGCATAGCCGTACCCTTCCGCATCTTCCCGCTGTCCGGCATCGAACAAGACCGCTATCGCTCTCTTGCCCGATTGCTCATACGCTGTATAGGACAGCACTGTTCCGTCTGTACAGAGGACATGCCCCGGCTGTATGGCCGTATCAGGCACATCGAAATGCGCATCACAGGCAGCACACAACAGAGCTATTGTTGCCGCTGCCACCCATTGTAATTTTCGTATCATATAGTTTCCGTTTTTTATGTTCCCTTATTTCACAGGCAGTTTCACACCCAGCACGACACCTGCTCGCAGCACGTCCGCACCTTTTATCATCACATCGCTTTTCACTTGCCAATACAGTGTCCATCCGGCCCGTAGCACATAGTTGTGTTCGTAACCGAAGTGCAGGCCACCGAGGAACTTATTCATGTCGCTTCCGGCTGAAGCTCCGATACGCAGACTGCCATAGTGGTTGCGTCCCCGCGTCATGCACGGCTTGTAGGCCACGCCAAAACCGTAGCTGCGGTAGTTTCGCCAAAATGATTCCGGGCAGATATGCCCGCACGAAGCGCACTCTGCCCATTGTAGATAGCCGTTGACGAAGAACTCCCACATATGGCGATAGTTCATTTCGTGTTCGTAGGCGAGCGTTATATCCATGCCGTTCTTGTAGAGTAGCCCTGTGCCAAGCGAGAGGCGTCCGCTACCTTGTTGTGCATTTGCACTTGCAGCGATACACACGCAGGTAATTATCACGATGATTGTCTTTTTCATAGTCATTCCTCCTCCAATAAATCTGCATGGAACGAATCTGCCGCCAGTATATCCTCATAGTCGATGTTCAGACTGATGTTACGGCCACTAATCTGTTTCTCCGTCATTTCGATGGTCAGTAGCTTGTCATTGGGAAAGGTCATCTTTTTCACGACAATCACATTCCGATAGCCGTGTCTGAATGTCTTGCCCGATTCCAGAACCAGGGCTGGTGTCAGTTCGATAGTCTGTGCGTTGGTTGCCTTGGCGAGTTTCTTGTCTGTCAGCTTTATCCGTATCTCATCAATGTCAAAACGGATGTTCGTCTTGTTCTCGATGGAAAAGTCTATGAAGAAGTAGTCACCCACCGAGTAGATATTGTTCAGACGCATCACCATGCGGTGTGCTTTGGTAGCTACGTTGCGGATTTTTGCAGGTGAGTTCCAGATGCGCCGTGCATGATGTGTCATGTCGGCAGTGGACATTGAGACTGCCGGATTGTTGTACGCATTACGCTCTTGTAGCAATATCTCCTTATCCGTTACTGCCTCTTTCATCCTTGTGGTATAAATCAGTGCGTATTGTGTGCGGTATCGTTCCGTCACAATGGTGACGATGGCGAGTATTTCACCATCCTCGTGTCCGCTTTCCTTGGGCTTTAGGCGAATGATGTTGTCAATGGGCTGATCGCCCGCCACCTTGTCAGTGGAAATATCCACGAAACGCACCGGTTCCGATGCCGTGATGACAGTTGTTATCTGTTCGTTCACCGTCAGTTGTTCCATTTCTTCGTAGGTAGTTTGTGCGTTAGCTTTCGGTAAAATGGAAATACCTGATAGAAGCATAATGCCAAATAAATTCCTTTTCATTGAAATACAGAGTTATAATTGAAAATTCATGATTGCTTTATTCTCTTGCGAATTGATATTTGCCTTATCTGGGATGTCATCCTGCATACAACTTGGAGATTTGTCCGTAACATCTATCTGTTCGAATATGATTTGTTTCGGAAGTATTTTATGGCAGAAATAGCTGCTGTTGAACGGTACGTTTTTCCCTTTTCCGAACTGAATACGTTTATCGAACATGAGTAATTCCAGATCAGTATTCTGGAAAAGTCGGCAGGGTGCTACGTTGTTCAGCCAATAGTTGGACATCAGCAAGGCGAATGGTTTTCCGAGTTTCAGACAGCGTTCAAAGACTTCCACCTTCCGGCTGAAAGGAGGATTGGATACGAGTATATCCCATTGGGACGGTTCATAGTTGAAAAAATCCTGTCCGTTATAGATATGGGAATACACGACATGGAAACCGGCATCCTTGAATTTCTGCACAAACTCACTGTGCTTCGTATCGAAAGGACACCAGACTATCTTGCCTTCAGGTATATATTTGATAATGGGTAATACACCATATCCCGGTGTATATTTTTCATCTGTCGGATTCCCGTATAATTTTTTTAAGTAGTTTGAAGATTTCATAGGCACATGATTAAAAATATTTATATTGATTTCTTTTCCCTATTTCGCTTCATTTCTTTATCTGCCTGGCACGCGCCCAAGTACAACGTCCCGTCCGGGTCATTTGGATTTCACATTGCCAAAGAGTGCCCTTCTCCACTGTTCTGAAATTAACATTCCCGTATCTTGGTCCGTAAAAACCGGTATGTTTTTGAAAAGCGAATAAGGCAATCCTCCGTCTGTCTTCTGTTCGGAAGTTGCATATTAGGGCAAACTGCCCTCTGTGATGCCACCATTCGGTACTCACAAGTTTTCCGATAAATGTTTCGGCTTTATTTGGGGCTATATAGTCCGCATAATAAAGCCCATCCGTACCTTTGTGATATTCTGATAAATCTGTTTCCATGTCATCATCGTTTTAATTCCTTTTTTCCTGTCCGTTCACTAAATACACGAAAGTTCCGTATTTCAACTTGACTTTGTTTTTCTTGATAGCTTTGCTAATGGCATTGCTTGTTTTCTGGTAGGCATTGTTCACCGCCTGCATCCCCCATTGTGCAAGGCTGTTTCCTGTTGTACTTCCCATACTCATGTTCATATTGCCCGACATTGCCCCGCTTGCTACATCCTTGCTCGTTTCCCGGAATTGGCTGTTGGGCACATACAGCCCCTCCATGCCATCTGTATCATAGAGTGAAAGACTCACTTTCACCAATTCGTCATTCACGAGGATGCTACTGATATTACCTTTCACGCGCCCGGATGAGAATCCGCTTACCGTAGCGTACAGGTACGTTCCTCTTGCTATCACACACTCGCCAATCTCCACATCGTCAAGCAGGCGCAACCTCACGCGCGAGCCGTCCACCGCTTTGATGTTCTCGTCAATGATGGCTTGGATGAGTTTCGGTTCACGGACATTCTTCGACAGTGTGTTAAAGTAGTCCGAGGTTGTCTTCACCTTGCGTACCACCTCGCTGGGCGGTTCGTCCGCTGATGGCGTTTTCACAGCCCGGCTCTCTTCGTTGATGGTTCCGGAGGCTGCTGCTCCTTGTGGTGGAGCAATGTTGGCCGTGTCCGTTTCTGCCGGGGGTACAGTCGCGTTTTGCCCTCTCAGTCTCGCCTCTGCGAGTGCTTTTTCCAGTTCGGCAAGTGCTTCCTGTTCTCGTGTCTTGGCAGAGGCAATTTCCGCTGCCGCAGCTTTTTCCTGTTGTTCTTCCGTGAGCAGGTCGATGTCGTCCTGCGTGTATTTCGATTCATACTCTTCCTTGTTTTTATCGGGTTCTTCCCGGTCTATGTTATCTACAGCGGAGTAGTCTTGTATCTTACCCCATGATTTTGCCATATTCTCGTATTTGCTGCCTATGCCATCGTCCTTGATCTGTGCCCCCGGCAATTCGGGGTTCAGGAACTCCGTCGTCTGCAACGCCTTGTCTTGTATTTCTATCGTTTCTGTCTGAAACAGGTCGAAGATGAAATAAGACGTGCCGAGCAGGGGGAAATAAAGGATGGCGGGAAGCATATATTTCGGCTGGCGAAAATTGATTTTCTCCAATATCTTCATTATACATCTTTTAATTGAGTTGTACATATTTGCCTTCAATGGCACAATTTCTCAGTATCTCTGCGTTGTCTTCTCCGAAAGCTAATAGGATGCTACCGCGACTGGGAGAGTCACCTCGTGCTCCGTCTGGTCGGTAGAATCGGATGCGGTGGCGTAGGAATTTCATTCCCGTCGCTTTTGGGAAGATGACGTCCTGAAACATTTTGGAATCGCAACGGTTGAATAATAATGCAATGCCGTTGCCATGTTCTGCCAATTTCCGGACGAATAGCTCGATAAGAGGACGCGAATAGGGAGGATTGAGCCACACACGCCCTTCCCATATCTGGGACAACCCATCTATGTTCTGGTCATACATGACCTCGGCAGTCGGCCACAACGGACGGATGGGAGCGCAAGGGTCAAGGTCGAATTTGCCCAATGCGTCCAGTATCTCCTTTGGCGTGTACCATTCGTCTGACGAACGGACTGATTTTTCAAGCCGTGTATTCATAAGTATTCTTTTATTGTGGTTTGTCCCCTCTGTTTTTATGTTCCCTTATTTCGACTTCCTGCAACAGCTTGTGCCGTTCCCGAAGCACAGAATCCTGCATTTCCGTCGCCGTGCAACTTGCCGGACTGTGTCTGTACACAGTTACCAAGCGGTAGGCGTTCCATACGAAAGCTCCGATGACGAATGTAAAGACGATGACCAGAAACAGCGTCCGGTGTGCGTTGGCAAAGCCCTGCACCTTGGCCGCCGCTTGGTCGATGCGTGTCGCCTTGGCGAATTTATGCCCGGCCTGCACCTCTCGCTCGTAGCGTTCCTTGTACTGCGGGTCATCTTTGTCCGGCATCTTCTCGCCGAACAACATCCGTTTGAATCCTTTGATATTCATATCTTTGGTGATTTAATAGTTACTCTTTGTTTTTTGCTCGATATCTTTGTTCAGCAATGTGCGCCAGTTTACTATGAGCAGTCCATGCGGATTGTTGTCCGTTCTCGGCACACGTTTAAGTTGCCCTGCCGTAACCAGTTCGCGCATCAGGATATTACTCCGGCGCTCGATTCGCTGCCGACCATAGTAGGTGAACTCCATATTCTTTTTGTCAAAGGAGATACTGTCACAGAATATCGAGAACACCGCGCTCGTACCCAATATATTGGAGTAAAATCCCTTTTCCTTGAGGGTATTGTACTGTGCCAGTCCCGTCTCATCGACCAGGTACATCGCTTTTTCCATCGTATAGCGGATGTATTTGTCGTCCGGTGCGAGAGTAAAAAAGTAATGGTGAAACATTTCTACGTGGCTCTTGGCCTCCACGTCCAGTGTTTCGTCCATCGTCGTGCGGGTTACGAGTATAGGTACATTTCCGTCCAGCACATACACCTTTTTCTGCGCGTCCGTCACCATTGTCCGGGCAGTCCAGATACTTGATACGCTGATGATGATACACCCTGCAAGAAAAGCAGTGCAGATGATGCCCACCAGTCGGATTTTATTCTCCAAATGTTTGATGACCATATACCTCTATTTTTTCTTGTTAGACAATCGTGTGTATTCGTCATGTAACATTGTCATGACTGTATCATGCAACTCCGTCAGAAATTTTTCGAACTTCCCGTCAAAAAGCTGTGTGTAATCTTCCCGCATGATTACATGCACGAATATCCACCAGACACGGCGGTTTCGATTCTTGGCATTTTTCTGCAATTTGACCAGTTGCAGACGATAGGTAAGGTAAGTCATCATAGGGACAATATATCGGTTGTCCCATGTAATGGCTTCGTCCAGTTCTTCATATTCCGGATCAATTCGGTGGTTAGGTGCATAAACGAGTTCTTCGCTTATGCGTTCATTTGCATAGTGCACGAAACGCTCGTTCCTGCACCATTTCTCAATTTTCTGTTGTACATTCATCTTTTGGATATTTAATATTAGGTTTATCATTATCTCATCATCGAGCCGATACCGCCCGTAGCCGTCATTTTGGCCTGCTGCGCCACACCTTCTCCAAAGTTCCGTGTAGAGAAGGCCGTGTCGCCTTCAGGTATCATCCATGCTGCCAAGTCCGGCACGAGGTTTAGGCATTTCAGTGCCACGATACTTGCCGCCATCAAGTAGCCGGCGGAGAAGAAGCTGTTTTGCAAGTAGGCCGCCATTGTCTGTTCGCTTGCTGTGATTGCCGTCAGGTTTTCTACCTGTATGCACAGTACAATGTCGAATAACAGTAGCACATAGAAGCCGACGAAGTAGAGCATTGCACCATAGAAATGTACTGTCAGATACCTTATAAGCCACTTCGCCCATGCACCTTCCCATTTGGGCAACAGCGAGAACGCCCATTGTATAGGTCCGAATATTGTTAACATGCCCAGTAGGATTTGCTGGCAATAGATGGTAGCCCACCATCCGATACGATACACAATCAGAGCGATAAGCATGATGATTTTGTCGATACCTACGATGACTCCTGCCGTCAGTGAGGTAAACCACAGTTCGGCTGCGTCTTTCTCCATCTTCGTCACTTCGTCCACTCCGGTTTGTTCCATGGTCGCTTCTACCAGGTTCGGGTCGGAGGTACCCGTGTGAGCGACATCTGCCTGTGCTTGCAAGCTTTGGTACATCGTGTCACGTACATGGATAAGTTGCTGCACTTCCTCGAATTTGTCCGCTATTTGGGTGGCTTCTGCCTCGTACAGGTCATGCGTGTACGAGCCGATGCAGTTCGGGATGTAAGACAGGAAGTCAAGGAAACACCAACTGCTCCCACTGCCAGCCATACCCGTGTCTGCTGGCGGATACCACCAACAGAGGATGATTGAAACAGCCAAAGGACGGAACAGCTTCAGCACATCCAGTGGCTCATGTTTCACCATCATCTTGTACGCCATTCCCGCTGCCATCACAATAGCGAACAGGGCAGCCAGTGCCATGCACATTTGTAGTATCCACCAGAACGGTCCCTGCGAGCCGGTAAAAGTCGCATCAGTCAGGAACTCGTTCGTTTGAAAAATCACATCGTCTATTTCTTCTTCAAGGATATTAATACCGAAATCCGAGAGTATATTTCCGTCTGCCATACGTTTTTGTTTTTTCAGTTCCCTTTGTTTACTGTTTCATCTCCGTCGCCGCTGCCACCCGTGTTATTGCCTGATTGCGGGCCGCGCACGGCAAAGCGCGATTCGTGCCATCGGTTCACCGCATCGCGGACAATACTCTCCTTATCCAGAGTACGGTCAGCGGTAGCATTCAGTAGCGTACTTGTTATCGTAGTATTCTGCCGTTTGGCAAGGTAGCCGACAAGGATTTCGTTCTGTCGAGTTATATCCTCGTAGATGCGCAGATACTCTTTCTTCCGCTGTGCGTTGGGCATATAGGCATCTTTCGTTGCATCAATGGCGCACTGGTAGATATGGTAATATTCCGTCCATCTGTCTTTATCCTCCGGTGTCCCCCCGACAGGCAAGATGCGGTCTATGTTTCGTTTGAACCTTACCATCTGTCCGTTGACCTTATCGCCTTCAGCGACCCATGCGATGTCCGCTTGACGGTCAGCCACGTTCAAGGCTTCTATCTTTGCCCGGCTCACCAATGCCGAGTCGATGGCTTCAGCTTCGTCCGTTTGGTTGTATAGGTTGACGCCCGCCAGTGTGCGGAACGACAGTTTGTTCTTGACTGCTGCCGACTTCTTATACTTGTTGTGCAGTATGGAATAGTAGAGGTCGGGCGAGAGTGCTCCCGTACCGGTTTCCATTACTGTTACTTGGTTTTGTTTCGGCGAATCGTGGTTATAGGTCACGGATTGTGCCTTTGCCGCCGTGGTTGCAATTATTGTAACCGTCACGAGTAAGAGTATTCTGTCCATATTTACTTTCGGTTATTTGTTATTAATCTTTCAATACTCAATGTGTTTCAATCAGTTAATCACCAGGATTATTCTACATTTCTTTTTATATTATATTCATTTCTAATCCTTTCCTCTCCCCGCAAGAAGTGCATATCATCCTTTTCAATACAAATACATTTTCTATTCGTATGAATACAGGCGATTGCAGTGCTCATGCTTCCAGAGGCAAAATCAAGGACTGTGTCACCCTCTTTCGTGTATGTTTTTATCAGATATTTCAACAATGCGACTGGTTTTTGATTAACATGAATCGTTTTGCCCTCTGATTCCGCAGTTTTAAAATATTTCACACTTCGTGGGTATCTCGTTCCTTTGTTTTCATTTCTGAATGTAGGATTTGGTACCTTGTTTACTCCTGTCCAGTTACTTCCTCTCTTTGTACGATTCTCATAAGGCTCACCTTCCTCCATGATTGGATAATAAGGAGTTCTGCCGTTACAAAAGATACTGATTAGCTCATGCGCTTTTAGAGGTTGCTTTTTAGCAAGAAGGAAATTGCTTGCTTTTGACTTTTCCCATACCCAGTCGTATTTAAATTCGGCTAAATTGCCACAGCGTAAAAGGCTGCTGAACGGTTCGCTGCCAAATAAAGCCGTAGGCGCATTATCCTTTCTCACTCTTCTAATCTCCTCCCACATTTTCGAGAATGGTATTATCTTATCCCATTGCGAGGCTGTAATTCCGAAAGGTGGGTCGCATAGAACTAAATCAATACTTGATTCTGGGAGAAGAGGCATTACTTCAAGGCAATCGGCTTTATATAGCGTAATGTCTTTTTCAAAAACGATCTTTTTCATTACATCTTTTATTAATCCAAATGTCCATTTGCCTCTTGGTTATAGGCCAGATAGACTTGTTTGTACTTAAAGTTTCTTTCTCTGTTTGTACTTCTCCGAACATTCAGGACGAAACGCTTTTCCTGCGTTTTAAGATATTCCTTATCAATTTCGGTGTATAGAAGTCATAATCATCATTATGGCATTATTTACCTCCTTCCTCTTTTACCGTCAATAATCCAGTCGTCCCGCATTGCGCCATCGTCCGAAAGCACCGTCAATAATTTCCCGTTTGGTACGTTCCCGGTAAATCTTCGATTTCCAGTAGCCGATACGTACCTGTATGTATCTCCATGTCTCGATGTATGCCCGGTTCAAGTGTTGCTCAATGCTGTCCAGCGACTTGTTCACGGACTCCAGTACCATCAGCAGGTCGCTGGTCGAGCAGGCCGCTGCGCCCGTGGCATACAGCACGAGGTCGCTCACCGACTTATAGAGGTGTTCTCCCTCGTTGGCGATGTCCCGTATTGCTTTTTCATTGATAGTCAGTATCAGTGCGTCTGACGGCTCGATGTTCCCATGTTTCAGGATTTTCTCATGGAAAGCCTCCAGCATGGTCTTATAGTCACCGATACGGTCACTTACCGAGCTGTAGGTATCCTTCACGTTCAGCACCGTCCGCAGGGATTGGTACATCACGTCGATGACATCAAAGGCACGGGTATAGCGGTCAAGGTCGATATTTACTTCCTTGTATTTGCCCGTCTCCTCACGGCTGTACTCATGCAGCAGTTGGTTGCTGTATTCCAGCGTGCTTCGGGCCAGCAACAGGCTGCGTTGTTTTTTGTGGTCATTTATGTACGCTTCCACCGACACGATATCGAATGTCCATTGGCCCTTGGCGACATCGGGTAGTAGCGCAAGCAACGTAATGGCCATCAGTATAGTGCGTTTCATGGCCGTACCTCCTTTCTGCCACTTCGGGATGTCCGTGCGTTTTCTACCCAGCGGTCATGGCACTCTTCCACGAGTGTCAGCCTACGACCCTCGTCCGTATCGAGTTCCGGTAGCACATCCTTCAGTACGTCGATGATGTTCCGCTTGTAGTGCATCATCTTCTCCAAGGATACGAGGTCGGCGTATATTTTCGTGATACGTGAATCCACTTCTCGTGCGATTTCGAGGCGGTCACTTGACCAAAGCAGGTGGTACACGTCGCTGTTCGGTACTTCTTCCATAGGTTCTGTACGGGCATACTCGGTAGTGATTTTACAGTTGGGATATTCCCGTGCGATTTCCGATATGCGATTATTCACGATTTTAGTCTTTTCCTCGTTCGACAGGTTCGGATCGAGTGTCAGTACATCGGCAACGTGCGTGTCTGTGTATGCCGAAGTCAATTCCCAACTGATTTGGATAATGGCACGGTGAATCTTGATACCCAGAAAGTATTTCGGCTTCCGTGCGATAGAAATAGTCGCACGGAACGTAATGATACCATTGATGTTCGGCATCGTCGCCTTACGGACGAACGTATAGCCGCTCCATGTACCTCCGTCCTGCCAAGTGAGGCTATAGGCTGTCTTGCAATCCTGCATGATAGCCGGTAGGCGGTAGTAATCATCTGTCGGCACATCGTTCTCTGCTTCCGCTTCCTGCTTTGCATCTGCGTACTCCTTCTGTTTTTGTTGCCACTCGGCAAGTTCGCTTTTCAGTTCCTCGATACGTGTCCGGTTGGAGTTATATTGTTGCCGGTAAGCTGCTGCGTCTTCCACGCTCGCCTCGGCAATTTTTTTCAAAAGGTCGGCGTTTTCCTTTTCCAAGGCACTAATCTGAGATTGAAGAACGGCGACTTGATTGTCCGCTTCCCGTATCAGTGCGTCCAGTTCTGAAAGATCCAGTTCGTTCTCCGTTACCGAGGTCTGCATGACACACTCTTTGGAGTGGGCATCCAGTGAGCCGCCACACTTGCGACACTTGTATTGTGTCGAGCCTTGCCCCAGCGTCGCCCCGTCTGAACAGGTTACACTGATGGTCACGCTTTCGCATCCCTGCAATTTTGCGGCGTCCGTCGCCTGATAATAGTTCCGTGCATCGGATGCTATGTAATAGACATAGCCTTCCTCGTTGTCATTGAACTCCGAGAGGCGGGCATTGAGCTGCGCTTTGAACGTATTCAAATCCATCGAATAGGAGTCGAAGACATCCTCATAGACCACCTCCATCCGATTCCAACTCTGTGTCACGTGTATCTCGTAGGCGTATGCCTTCTTTGTCTGTTTGTTACCCTTACTGATGATATAGGCCTGTTGTCGGGTATTGATAGTATAGGTGTAGCCATCGTTGCTATTGTTGAGCTGTTGCACTCGGCTTCTTGACCATCCGGCATACCGTTCTGAATTGGCGAGGGCCTGCTCCCGTTGCGAAGCGTTCGGATAAAATCCCGGATCACTCGTGTTAAAGCGTGTCCATGCACCCCCGTTCAATATGCTGTTGTCGTCTGTCGGTGGGTAGTAGTCGCATAGAGAAATGCTTCCTTGATCACGCCGTGCGATATACCACCGTTGCGTGTAATAGTTCCCGACAGCATTGTCCATATAGTCGGTCATCCACGATGTGAGGTCGTAATTGCTGAAATTGAACAATGCGGCCACGCTATCCTGACCGCCCACCATGTCGATTAGCAGACTGCCGATGTCATGTTCCGCCTGCTCGAAGAGAGTACCGTAGTGTTCATACAGGTTGCCGATTTCATTGACTTTGCCACCCAATAGGTCATGGAACGCACTACTTTGCAGTAGAGCGTCACCGAGGTTCTCCATACCTGATGTTGCCAGCCCTACGCCCATGTTATAAAGGTTGTCAATGTCGCCCTTTAAGTTCTCAATCGTGAAATTGCCCGGCACTTTGGTAAAGTTGTCCAACATCCGTTGCCAATCGGTACCGCCCAGTTCTGCGAGGTTCAGCAAGGTGGCAATGTCGCGGTCAATTTCCAGAAAAGCGATGTCCGAGAACGACAGCGTGCTGTTTGTCACCACACTTTCGAACTGCATACACAGGCTCTTCGTATCGTCGCACACTTTCATCAGGTAGCTGCCCCAGTGGATTGCTGTTTGTGGTGAGCGCAGCATCAGCTTCGCCACCACCCATATTTTCGGCATGATTTTTTCTGCCACCATGTGGTAAATTCGACGATAGTAGTAATTTTCCGTGCTGCTGCACCAGATGCCAAGGTCGGACAGAGCCTTGTGTTCCAAAAATTTGGAAGAAAATATCCCTGCTGCCGCCACTTCTGCCGCCGTATAGTGTTTCAGAATATCATCCACCTGCTCGCGGTAGTAGCTTTCGGCTACTGCCTCCGTGCCGAATGCTGCGGCCATGGCCGCCACGGTACGAGCGTCATAGTTCACGCTGTAATATTGTGCGTGAACGTGCTGTGTCAGGGCAGGCAATAGGATAACCCAAAAGATAAACAGCCGTTTCATCGTTTCAGACCTCTTTTATGTATTCCGGTTCCTTGTGATTGAAATACCACCGTTCAGATTCGATACAATTCTCCGTGACAAGTCGGCAGAACATATCATGTATGATGGTAGTATCCTTGATGGCCCTTTTGATCCGGGCTTCTTGGGAGCCGAACCATCTCAAAAAGAAAGGCTGGTTTAGATAAGTTTCGCGCACGGTCTGATAACGTAGCCATCCCAAGTCACTTAGTCTTTTTTCACTCATCGGACTACTGTTCAGTTCCCTGAATAGTTCTTCTCGAAACCTGTTTTCATCGAAGACAGGTTTGCTGTTACATAGCCTGTCGCACATATCGTAAAACTCCTTTTCTTTGGGGTTTTCTTCATAATACCGGTTCAAATACGCTTCCAGTTCTACATCGGACATACCCAACCGAAGGGAATACTCTGCCAACAACCGTTCGATGGCGGCTACTTTGTCCGGTGTCATGTCATCCATGCGGAGCAGGTTCTCCTTGGACAGCATACAAAACTCCCGGAGGGACAAAACAGTGAGTTCCGGATTGCTGACAGAGATTTGTTCGCGCGTCAAGCTGCTTTCAAACCCCATCATATTTATCCCGTAGCCCAGTGACAGGGTGATTAAAATCCTTTTCGTTTTCATTATGATGTTATTTTAGTGGTTAAGTTCAGTACACATCCCGCTTCATTAACTTTCTGCGCAAACGGCAATGCCTTGCCGATACCGCTGGTATTCCAGTCGCGGCAATATGCCTCGATAGCCTCTTGGTGGCTGCATTGTAACTCGCGCTTGTAAAGCTTCAGAGCCTCTTTCTCCGCTCGTTCGGTCGTGTAAGTCATGTAGCACTCGCGCGGTTCTTCCACGCCATAAACACCGCTGGTCGTGCCCCGACGGATAAACACCTCGCGGAAGAAGCTGCGTCCTTCCTTGTTTTCAAGGCGGTTAATGGTAAAAATTTTCTTACAGTCCACGTCCGTTAGGCCAAGAATCGTCTTGATGGTGTCGAAACGTTCCTTGAATTTGCTCTGGTCAAGCAGCATCACCACATCCGAGTTATTGATGATGGCCTCTTTCACGATTTCGCTGCCGATGATGTCTTGTATTTCCTGTGTCACCACGCCCACACTGGCCCAGAATTTACGCGCTGTTTTGTACATAAATTTAATGTACTCCGCCATCAGCGGGCTGGCGATGGCTTTCCATGCTTCCTCGATGACAAGGACTTTGCGGTTCTTCTTGATGCGCATTTTTTGCAAGAAAACATCCATGATAATCAGCGTGACCAAAGGAAAAAGCAGCGGGTCATCTTTTATGCTGTCGATTTCGAAGACCACGAACGTCTCGTCGAACAGCGAGCTGTCCATGTTCTCGTTCAGCGTTTTTTCGTGGTTGCCGCCCAAATAGAAGTCCTTCATCATATAGCGGTATGTCGAGAGGTCGATGCCCGTGATACGGTTCTCCTCACAGATATCCGGGATGCGCTGCACGGAATATTCATAGAAAGAGTTGAATGACAGTTCCTCCACTTTCAGTTCCTTGCGTCGGCCCTCTATCTTGTCAATGATACCCTCGATGCGGACCGCGCGTTCCCGTTCGCTTTCGTGCCGCTTCTCACTGCTGTTGCGGTCATCAATAACGAGGCTCTTACGCAAGTCCTCACGCTGTTGGGGTGTGAAGCCCTCGAAACCATTGAAGTAGGCGTCGTAATATTCCGTGATGACGTGCTCTATCAGACGGTCTTCCGTCTTTGTGACCGTTCCCTGCGTACCTTTCCAGATAAGCAAGACGAGGTTTTTCAAGAATCCCGTTTTTTCTACGTTCATCTCTTCCCGATTGATGCGGAACGGATTCATCGTGATGGGCCGTTCCTCGGTATAGCTGATATACTTGCCGCCGAAATACTCGCATAGCCCCTCGTATGAGTTACCCGTATCGACCATTACCACGTCCGTCCCCTGTTCATGCAACTGGCGCACGACGGAGTTCATGTGGAAACTCTTTCCGCTGCCCGAAGGCCCCAGGCAGAAAAAATTCGAGTTGTCGGTCAGCTTGTTCTTTCCCTCTTTTCCCGTGATGTCGATAGCTACCGGAACACCTTGACGGTCAGTATAATAAATTTTTATCGGCGTTTCCTCACTATGCTGCACCCGTTCCTTGTACATCAGGCATACCGCAGCGTCGGAGAGGGTCAGAAAACGGTCATATTCCTCGTTCAGGCTGTAACAGTTGCCCGGAAATGAACTGACGAACAGTTCCAGTTGGTTGTATGCACGCTTACTGATATGTATGCCCATGCGCCCAAAAGCGTTTTCCAAGTGATTCGTGCATTTTTGAAGGTCGGTGTCGGCAGGCACGCCCACCACCATGTTGAAGTGCGTGTACACGAGCAGTTTGCTTTCACGGGCTATTACGTCCTGTACCTGCTTGATGTCCTCTACGGCCATTTGGTTACTCGGATTGGGGATGCTTGCGTGCCGGTTCTTCTTTTTGTCGAGTAATGCCAGTTCACGCTTCTGACTGGGCAGGAAAATAATTTGGTTGTACACCACCGTTTCTGCGTTCGGAATATTATCCACCACCGAGACAAGATCCACTGGCATCTCGGTATTATTCACCTCGATATTGGTATAGGGACGTATCAGCGAGGGGAGTGCGGCGCAGTCCACGTCCACGAGGCTGTACACCTTACAGCGTTTATCACCCATAGATACCGTTTCGTCGTCAGCCTTGACATTCGTCATCGAGACCGTACGGTCTTTGAAGTTCATCGCAAAGTAACGGTCCACATATTCGCTTGCCTCGGCTTTGTTCAGGAATTTCACTTGTACACCGCTGTCGCGTAGTAGGTCTCGAACCTTATAAATCTTCACGAGGAAATCGCGCCATTTCTTGCTATCGTAAGAGAAAAGACGGCTCTTCTTGGCTTCCTGTGTGATAGTCAGATAGCAAAGGCTGTCCGTGTACGGACGCCCATTAAAATAACGGAAGTACGATGCTGAGAGAAATTCTTGATTATGCTCCGGCTCGTTCGCGAACTGTTTTCTCACGAAGATGTCCTGTTTGTGTAAGGCATATCCTTCGCCCAGTGTTTGCGCAAGGGCAGAGAATAGATGCGTGAAATCGTAATAGCTGTCAATGTCCGCCGAATACTTCTGTACCGGATTTTCGATTTTCAAGACGGCGGAATATTCACCCGTCTTGGTGTACAGCACACCCACACCATCTGTATCTTCCACAGAGAAATAGATATTCTGAAAGATGTGCTTGCGCTTGCCGCCCGTACCGAACGTATAGACTGACAAGGCCATACCCGTACATAGGGCGATGAAAAATAAAATGATATATAGGGTCATTCCGATATTCGTTCATTAAATAGGGGCAGGTCTGCCTCGGCTGGAGGCGGACCCGCCCGCGTTCAACAATCAATCAGCCACACACATTGCCGTGATGGTTTTTCTTATAGTCATACTTTGTGCGAATAGGCATACACATACACTCCACGTTTTACATTTTTGCTGTGCAGCCCTTTTCGCTGTTTGAGGATGATAAGCACGATTCCCGCAGATAAGACAGTTGCCAATACGACCAGTCCGGCCACAAAGCCCATAAGACAGTAGGCGGCGATAAAGCCCACAATGGCTCCACCAGCCACGCCTGCCGCCCAATAGATGTAGCGGCCTTGTAATCCCATCAGCTCCAAAGGCCGTTGTAACCCCTTGAACAGCGGATAATCCGGATAACGTCCGTCATTAATCATTTCTTGACTGTTTATGCGTTAATTCCGAAGAACAGAGGTAATGCTTGGGCTGCCGCAATCAAGAAAAGGCACGCCCCAACTACCATCATGATCTTCTTCTTGACATCCTGTTCCTCGTTGTTCATGGCGATATACACCGAAATGGCTCCGATGATGGCCACGACACCAGCAATGGCATAGCAGAGTTTGACCATGACAGGAACGTATTTCACAATTTCCTCCGCTACGGTTGATAGAGCTGTCGTACCGGCCGAGTAATCGCCTGCCGTACTTTGAGCCATAGCAGGTATGCCTCCCAACAGGGCAATGATTAACATTCTTACTTTGGTGGAAACTTGCATGATGGTTTTCTTTGCCTTTCGGCACATTCTTTTGAATTTCTGAAACATATTTATTACATTTTTGTGGTACTCTTGTTTTTTTTGAATTTATTTTACACTTCTGTCAGCCACCTATATGCGGTAGCCGAAGAAAGCAGGGAACACGATTGAAGCACCAATGATGAAGAGGCACGCACCGACAAGTGATACGATAGACTTCACCACGCCGTCCTCGCCTGTGTTCATTTTGATATAGATCTGGAGCGCGGCAACGACTACGAAAACCGAGGCGACAGCGTAGCAGATGTACAGCACGTACAGCATCATCGTCACCACGAAGTCGTGCATCGTTGCCAGTGCGTCTGCACCCCAACTGTAGTTTACGCTGCCACTTTTGGCGAATGCCGCATAAGGGACAAAGCACAGTGCACATAATATTTTTTTTGCTTTCGACATTTTACAATCGGTCTTTGAGAGGTTTCCACACCAGTTCCGGACGGTTGCCCGTCTTTCCTTTGGCAAGCATCGCTTTGTACAGTTCGTCTGCCGTGTATGCGTCTGACAGGTAGGTCGCGGTTTCTTCCATCTGTTCCTCCGCTTGGGCTTTCAGGCGTTTTAGTTTCTCCGCCACGGCTATCTCGCCATTATTGTCTGCGGTTTCCGTCTCCTGTGGTGCAGGCGAAGCGGTAGGGGCAACATCTGTTTCATATTTCTCATTACCCACATTGAATCCCGTATCGCTCTCCGTCACGTACACACTCTGTTCATCTTCTGGCGCACCGAGGTCAAATACCTCTTCTTCCGGCTTGCCATTTCCTTTTTTTCCATAAAGGTCCTGCACGATGATAACTGCATAATAGACGAGATAGGCAACCGTCAGGACAATGGTGAAAATAAAATATGATTTCATATATTTTTGTATAATATGATTTTTATATTTGGTTGTGTGTGCAAAATAAGAATGGATAATTTGAAAGATAAAATTATTGATTATAAAACGTATCGTTTTAATATAATATTTTTTCAAAATCCAAAAATCATATTTCAAAATCATATTCAAATATAATTTTAGATAAGAAAACAGGAAAAGTCGGGATATAAAAAAAAGCCCTCCGTGATGAAGGAGGGCTTAGGGAGCGGTTTTTTCATTGTTTCTTCCCACGTAAGTAGTCGTTCAGGTCTTTGTAACCGGCATAACAGTTTGATTCGTTATAGACGCATCTGCCATACATCCCGGCTATGGTTTCCACTGTCTTTTGTCCGGCAAGGTCATTGTCAAGGTAACAGTGAATATACGTGTATTTTTGCAAATACGTTAATGTCCTTTTCAGATTACTGACCGAGTTCATAACAAGGTAGTCACAGGGGGCATTAATGCAAATGGCACTATCGTCCGTCTGTTTTAGGGTTAGATAGGACAGAAAGTCCATGAATCCTTCAAATAGGCAGACACGGCTCTGTGCCTCACCACGCGATTGGGGTATCAAGGAAATGTCCTTGTTCTTGATACATCCTTTGTAATAAGGGTTTCGTACCTCGTATCCACCGGATATATTGCCAAAGGCCAGTGCAAAGTAACGTTTCTGGCGCAGTTCGTAATGGACTTCCTTGCAGAACATTCGTCCGATATCCGAATCAATCATACGTGAATGGAGATATGAGAGCAGTGCGTGGTGTCGCAGCGGCACGATAATCAAATTCTTCATGTCGGCTTCCACTGGTCGAGAGGTTGCGGGCAACGCCCGGGGTCTCGGCAGCGACACACCATTGACATACCGTTTGATGTATGCTAATGCTTCACTCACACTTTTAGTTCCGCAAAGGTACTTACCCAGTTCCACAAGGTCGCCTCCGGTGGCCTCGCCAAAATCATACCATTCATTCAGCCGGTCATTGACTTTGAACGATGGCGTCACCTCTTTCCTGAGAGGCGAAAGATACCAATATTGCTCTGATTTCATATACTGCGCACGGTGGCCGAGCTGGGCCAAAAAGTCCACGATACGCACTCGTTTTGCTTCGTCTATGGTCATATTAAATTTCTTTTCACTTGTTTGTACAAAAGCGGTTTAGTTTAGTTTGCGCCCCTATATATATAAATACTAAATTAAACTGAATTATATAGGTCCGCGCCCGCTCTCATTCTTCATCGAAAAGCATGGTTTCTGCCTGTGTCATGTCATAATAAAAAAGTTTATCTCGTTTGATAACCAGTTTTAAGGTGTCAGTCAGATATTGCAGCAGTTTGACCATTACGTTTCTCCCACGCTTAAATCCGATTGCCTCGTAAGCAGTCATCATGGCTTGCAGCATATTTTCAAACCCACGGATGGGTTTGTCTCCAAACGCAGCGGAAAGGGCTTCACGGTGCTGTTCGATGCTTAGTTCCATAAAACCCGTCCGTTGTTTCGGTTTCTGATGTGGGGCATTCTCAAACAAATGCCCTTCTGCGAGAACCGGGAGCCCACCCTCATTGACAGTGAAAGCAAAAGGTTTAAACTCTTTCTCACGGATGTGTAACGCATGAACTTCGCTGACGTTGGGACAATCGTTGTTTTTGCTGATGACCAGTACAGTCTCCGCCTTGTTGCTCATTTCCGTACCGATATGCCCGCGCACATTGTTATCTCCTTTATTCAAGTGTAGCACACAGTGGATATGCAGGTCATACTTTGATGACCATTCCATCATCTTGTTAATGACTTCCACGGACTCACCGGTACTGTTTATGTCAAGCATCAGGTCACGGATACCATCGATAATTACAAGTCCGTATCCTTTTCTTTGGCGTAAGGCGTAGTCGATGACCCCAATGCGTATGGCCGGAGAGTATTCGCGCAAGCAAATAAAGTCGAGGTTTTCACTGTCGGTTGTAGTGGGCAGTCCGGCAAGCCGCAAGATGCGTTCCAGTACATTATGACAATGGAAGCGGCTCTGCTCCGTGTCCACGTACAGAATCTTGCGTTTACCTTCCGGGAGGTGCGCCCGGTAGTTCAGCACTTGTTTCCCTGCCAGCGATGCAGCGACAATGGCCGAAACGTTAAATGTTTTTTTTGATTTCGCCTTGCCGGTTGATGCGCTGAAGTTGCCGAGCGTAGCAATGGTCGAGTTGTCTATCCAGATAATCTGTGGCGGCGTTTCATAGGTATCCGTCGCCCGAATCTGCGAGGCGGAGAGGATATCCGATAAGAAATCCTCCTCCGGCCTCATATCCACATTATATTCAGTTCTTCTTTCGTTTTCCATGGCGTCTTTGATTAAAGAAAGGTTGTGTGGCAGCGGCCTCGTTTGCCATACGTGCTGCTTCATCTACGGTTGGTTCATAATTCTGCAAAAGCCATTCGTCCAGATCTTCTTTGGCGAAATATATCATTTTGCCACGTGGCTTGTAGTGCGGAATCTCCTTGCCTGATGTTAGCTTGTACAGCATACTCTCGGATATTCCGATATACATACAAGCCTCTTGGAAGGTAAACACCTGTTTGGTGGTATATATATTTTTTTCCAGCAATGCGATGCGTTCCAACAGACTTTCTATCGGATCTAATTTCTTTAGGATGGCTTCGACGCTTGTAAGCCGTTCACTCAGCCGTTCCATGAATGTCAATCTATTATTTTGCATAAATGAGTTATTATAAATTTAGACAATGAAGTATATCCTCCGTTATGTAGCGCGCTAACGGAGGTCAAAGATAGGGCAACCCAAAAGGTCAGCGTGAGTTTGTACCGTGATAGTAACCACGTATCACGGCAACTGTCACGCTTTTACCTTTCACATACTTCGCTTATTGGCACTTCTTACCACTCTCTCAGTTCATCAATAGCTCGTCTGATACCGTAACCTGTTGATGTCATGTTGTTACGCAAGGCAGACAGAGCGGATGAAAGGCTTGAAGCTGAAACGAATCCTTTTCCATCCTTGGTTTGCAAGAACCGCCCACTACTAAGAACGGACTGCCATTTGGCTTGGATAAACGAGTGCTCAAGGAGTGTATCAAACAGGATGGCCACATGGCGGATATTGTTTACACGAATACAGAATCCTTCTTTACAGGAAAGCAGGGCTTCCATATCTTCAACGTGTAGGGTAGAAACGCAAAACAGATGATAAGCATTGGCACAAGCTGTAATACCTATCATCTGTTTACGAGTGAGATTGCATCCAAAAGAAAGAGGATAAATTCTTGTCGGTCCATCTTTGCAGCACGTGACGGACTGTGATGGTGGCACAAACGTATCATACGTTCGTTTCAGTTCCATACACTTCTCGAACGAGAAGTCTGCTTCGGTAAAAAATGCTCGGATAAGATGGGAGCAATCGTTTAATAGCCCCTTGACGATATGAATGTTCATTTCATGGCAGTTCCGGCAGACCGCATGGTCACAGTCGATATACCGGTGGCTGTTTACGAAATCCTCCACGTAACGGTAGTACTGCTTATTGCCCGTCACGACATCACGGAGATACATTGTTTTTGCTTCAACGAGCAATGCGAATAATTCTTTCGCTACATCCTGTTCTGCAACAAAATGGTGCAGATGTTTTTTCCCTCCAAAAAGAGAGAGGGTCATTGTTAGGTCTTTTCATGATGAAATATTTTAAATTGGATTTATATGATATATTATAAGAGTGTTGCTCCCGAAAGAGAATCCTGTCGGAACAACACCCTTATAAGTGGTTACATATCTGATGTTCATTGCATTGTCAATCGAATAAACCGTTGGTCAGATTTACTGCATCGTCTTTTTTCTTATTGACGATTTTGGCATACACTTGGGTCATCTTTACAGATGTATGACCGAGCAATTTAGATACAGTGTACAAATCGGCCCCCAATGTCAGCATCATTGTGGCGAACGTGTGGCGGGCGGTATGAAAGGTGAATCGCTTGGAAATTCCGGCGGCTTTGGCCCATGGTTTGATAAGCTGGTTGATACCAGAAGGCAAATCGAACACATGGTCGTCTGCTGTCTTGTCCCCACGTTCCGGCATCCACTTCAACGCTTCATTGGAGAGCGGAAGGTAAATCGGTTCTTTCGTCTTCTGCATGGCTACTGCCAAGCGGTATTGGCCGTTGTCAATAAACACATCTTTCCATTGCAATCCGATAATGTCACTGATACGTAGTCCACAGAAGCAGGAGAACAGGTAGGCACTTTTTACCCCTTCGTTCTGCATTGGTGTAGCGATTAATGATCTCACTTCTTCAATAGTCATATACGAACGCACACTTTCCGGCATCTTGGGCTTCTCCGATTTTTCCATTTCGTTGAATGGATTCTTTAAGATCCGTTTCGCACGGACAGCGGCATTTAACGCACCGTTGAAAATCTGGTAATAGGTATTACGCGTAGAAGCCGAGATGGGTTTTCCTTTGGGATGGTAGTTTGTCAGCATATAGTCGATATAGCCGTGGCAAAAAGTGAGGTCAATCTGATTTAATGTGAATCTTTCTCCTGCATACTCTTTCAAGATACCGGTAACAGATTTTATCTGGCCTATGTTTTTCTTACCACGTTTCTTCTGTTCCTCTTTATAGAGTTGCATCCAGTCCAGCAGATAAACCTTATCCTTGTGATTCATGATACCGGCTTCACCACTTGTCAACTCTATGATACGCTTCGATTTGATTGCATTTGCGGCAGCCATTGTCGTTTCGTTCTGTTGGCGGGCATTACGATCCGTTTCCGGAATAAGATACATTTTCAGATACTCGTATGTCCGCTTACCATTTCGGTATATATCCAGATACAAACTCTTGCTGCCATTGGCCAACTCCTTCGTCCGAAGACGAATCGGCTCCTTTACTTTTATTGGCTTTCTGGTCCTTGGCATATTTGTGTCCTTTTATTCGTTATTTCCTATCACAAAGGTACAAATAAAAAACGAAATCAAGAAACAAACAAGAAACAAAAATGTACCTAAAAAGAGCAAAGCAACTGAAAACGTAGAAAACAACTGAAAATAAAAACTCGTATATAAATTATTGATATATAGATGATTTATCTATATTTATTTGGAACTTGTTTTCATTTTATATATGTCTTTATGATTATTGGTAAATAACAGAGGAGATTGCTTGATTGATTTAAAGTAGGGAATTAGTGGTTATAATTTAATATGACGATGGGACAATGTAATAAAATGCTAGAGGAAATGAGCTTTAATGCCCTATTCCAGAAATTACCTGTTGGAATTGAAGTTTATGACGGGAGGAGGCAGCTAGTGGATCTCAATAGGACGGACGAGAATTTGTTCGCTATAAGCCGGAAGGATATTATGGGAATAAATCTTTTCGAGAATCCTAATTTTCCAGAGGACAAGATCGCTCGTCTGAAACAGGGAGAAATGGTTGTGTTCGATTGTAATTATGAATTTGATAATATACAAACGAATGAGTACTATAACATAGACCCAAAAAAGGAAGGTACAAATTTACGTCTGTCTATTAAATGTGTGCCGTTGAAAGGAGAGGCTGAAGATATCTGTGGATATGTACTAATGTTTACGGATGAGACGGAAGAATATCAAAAGTCGGAGAAAGTAGAGGAACTGTTCACGAAGTTGAAAACGGTTATGCGTTGCAGTGATTCCTTGCTGTGGGAATATGATGTTAAAACCGATAAGATGCATATCGATCTGGATTTACGTGTTTTAGGTAATAAATCCAGATTGAGAGCAAGTAACTTGACAACGAAAAAAGATTTTTGTGAGATCGTACATCCGGAAGATCGGGAAAGGGTACTTGTACAAGGCTTTGAAAAGATTGTTACGGGTGAGATCGGTGAATATAGTATTCAATACCGACAGCTTTTTGAGGGGCAATATGTTTGGGTGAGAGCGTATGCGTACCCTTATAAATATGATGAGGCGGGAAGACCAGCGAAAATCCTTTATTACTTGATGGACATAACGGATGAGATCGCCATGCAAGATAAATTGCGCTGGGTGGAACGAGAGCGTCAACGGAAAGAATATGAGTTAGCTAAGGCTAAAGAGGCGAATCGGCTTAAGTCTATGTTCTTGGCGAATATGAGTCATGAGATCCGTACGCCTTTAAATGCTATTGTTGGTTTTGCGAATATACTGGCAGAGACCAAGGAGATAGAGGAGGAGGAACGAGAGTTTTATGTGGATATCATTGACAAGAATAGTGAATTGCTTCTGCAATTGATTGAGGATATCCTTGATTTCTCAAAGATTGAGGCGGGAACTTTTGACATTACGAAGATAAATTTTGATTTTAAGGAGATCTGTGAGGAAACCTATGCGGTACATGCCTTGAAGATTCCGAAAAACGTTCGATTTGTTTTCGATCGGGGCTCACAACCCGTGACTGTTTTCTCAGATCCGAAACGAGTCGTGCAGGTTATTTCTAATTTCTTGACAAATGCGATTAAGTTTACTTCGGAAGGTGAGATCAAATTAGCCTATAAGGTATCGAAAGATGAAATACGAGTTTCGGTCTCGGATACGGGAATGGGAATCTCGGAGGAAGATTGTAGAACTATATTCGATCGCTTTGTTAAGTTGAACGCTTGCAAACAAGGTACCGGATTAGGATTGGCGATTTGCAAAAATATTATCGAGAAACTAGGGGGACGAATCGGGGTAGAATCTACATTGGGAGTAGGTTCCACTTTTTGGTTTACCTTGCCTTTGAAGGAGATTAAAGAGAATGAACCTAAGTTCTAAGGGGATATATATTATTTTACGGATATGTTTTAAAGCATGGTTTTTGTTAAATCTGGTTAAGGATATGAGATTTGCAAATAAAATATTATGCTACATAACATAAAACCTCTATATTTGCACTGTGTTTTTCATGGTATTAG
>ENA-ORPF01000642-ORPF01000642.1-human-gut-metagenome-genome-assembly--contig:-NODE-642-length-33934-cov-3.748045_pt1 | contig 33934 bp, 27 predicted proteins | sample MGYA00242140_ERZ509070 | MGnify/ENA primary metagenome ERZ509070 (study PRJEB26280, sample SAMEA2338713) | human gut metagenome | biome: human gut; feature: human-associated habitat; material: faeces... | reverse complement strand
ATTATCCCTCATTCATGTCATTCTAGATTTTGTAATGCCTGTGGTGTTAAGTATCAAAAAATTCTTGCAGCCAAAGCTCAGGCTATGTGTGTTTGATGTTCATCACCGTTATATTGTTTTTACTATCCCTTCCGAGTACAGATTCTTATTCAGAAAAGACAGAAAAGCTCTCAATCTCTTATTCGTCGCCGCAAGAAACACTATCTCACTGCTTTTTAACAAAAAAATTTACTCAAAAATTATTAAAGACAAAAAAGTAAACCCAAAAGACAATTACTGTCTACTGAGAAACTACAAACACAAAATTGAATTCAGAATGATAGCTTCTCTCCATACTTTTGGAAGAGCTTTAAACTGGAATCCTCATATCCACTGCCTGGTTCTGGAAGTTGCATACGATCCTAGTACTCACACCTGCAAACGCAATACTTTTTTCAGTTTTGAAGCTCTTCGTAAATACTGGCAATATGAAATCAACCGATTAATGTCTTTATATTTCGGCAAAAATTTCTACGCCATCAAAAAGAAATCTTATCGCTTATATAATCAAGGGTATTATGTTTATGCTAGATACGACAAACAGGCATCTACCAAAGGCAAGTCTTACTCCAAATACATTGATGGCTGCGTTAACTACATGATGCGCCATGCTGCAAGACCACCCATGGCACAAAGCAGGATTATCCACTATAACAAAAAAGACCGATGAAGTCACCTGGTATTATGATGATCACAAAACAAACGAACGCATCACTATTAACGAAACTGGTCGTGAACTCATGAAAAAGATGATTATTCATATTCCTGAGACAGGTTTCCATATGGTCAGATATTATGGTTTTTACAACAACAAAGAACAGGATGTACTTAACAGAGTGCTTGAACTATTAGACATCAGAAATTCAAACGAACACTTACTCAAAGAAAAGCCAATCTACAATACAAATTAAAGAAACTAAGATTCAGAACTTTGTGTTATGACACCTATAATCATGATATGCTTAAATGCAGATGTGGTCATCTTATGGACTAGATTAGTTCTGACAATCCATTTAAAGGAGGATACCGACACAATGACAGATACTACAGAGCAGTTTGTCTTGATGAAATGCGAGAAATGTGGTTACACAGAAAATGTGCCTATTCATGACATCCTTATACTTAGACAACTAACTACACCTGATGACACAGAAGACCATCTTCTTTGCCCCTTCTGTTTACATGATATGTATCGTATAGATTCACCTAGATTCAAACATAATTAGGTCACATAAAATATACATATGTTTTCATCATGCTCGAATGAAATAATAATGATTATCCCGGGGAAAATCTCCCCGGAATTTGTCTCATGCAACGCATTAAAATCCTTACTATATAAAAAAAACAGATGGTTTTGCATATCTGAATATGCATTGCCATCTGTTTTTGGGTTCCCAATCTGAAATTATGTATATTTGAAAGAGAGATTAAATGTTATTAGAGAATTCCAAGGCCACCCATAACCATTCCAAACAGAATGATTCCAATTAATAATGCGTTAGTATTCACTTTCTTCTGAATAAGCTTGTAAATACTCATAGTAAATACAAGTGGTAATAACTTAGGGAAGATAGTATTTAACATATCCTGCAGAACAAGAGATGTACCACCATCCTGGAACTGTAATGGTGTAGTAATGTTTACCATACCTGCAACCATTCCACCTACAACCGCAAGACCTACGATAGAAGCGAAATGCATGACACGATCCATAAAGCCTCCCTGATAGAGTTTAGCAAGGTATTTATTACCAGATTCATATCCAAGGAAAGTTGTATAATACGCAAACAGTAATGATGGAATTGCAAACAATACTACAGCTAAGATTGGACCTAACACACTTCCTTGCTTTGCAAAGGATAAACCGATACCAAATGTGATGATTCTTAAAGTTCCCTGGAAGAAACTGTCCCCAATACCTGCAAACGGTCCCATCAAACTTGTTTTAATCATAGAAATGGATTCTGTCTGGAAATCGCCTTCTTCAGAATTGGCATTCTGCTCTTCCATAGAAGCTACAAGACCCATAATAAATGGTGTCATCTGAGGTGTACAGTTAAAGAATTCCATATGACGTCTGTACGCATCTTTTTTTCTTTCTTCATCATCTGCATATAATTTATCTAAGACCGGAGACATTCCGCACATGAATCCCATGTGCATCTGGCGTTCATAGTTCCAAGAACACATGATTGTCAAAGATCTTAAGAAAACTTTACGCAAATCTTCTTTTGTTAATTTCTTCTGTTCCATAATTATACATTTGCTCCTTTTCCATAGAGTACCTTATCTAAAATGTATGCCAGAATGACAGCAAACAGTGTTACGCCAACCAGATCCAATCCGGAGTAAGCAACAATCAGGAAGCCTAACATAAAGTAAGGGAACATCTTTTTAGACAACATAGTACTTAATAACATTGCAAATCCAAGTGCAGATAACAAGTTACCGGATACTGTCAAACCTTTTGTAATAACTTCAGGAATCGCATCCACAAAGCTACTTACTAAATCTGTTCCTAAATATACGGCTAAAAAGACAGGAACAAAGTATACTAAACAGTTGAAAATAAAGGACCACCATAAATGAATATGAACTGCCTTTTTACATTTACCTTCATCAATTGCCTTATCTGCAACATGTGAGAACTGTGCAATCACCATACGCATCAGTACACTCAGAAATTCACCTGCAACTGCTACAGGAATAGCAAGTGACAGAGCTTCTTCTGTAGTAGCACCCGAAAGGATAGCAAACGCAGTAGCAATGACACTTCCCAGTTGCATATTTGGAGGACCAGCAGCACCAATAGACACAAAGCCCATGGACATCAATTCTAATGAGGCGCCAAGGATAATTCCCTGTTTCATATCACCTAAAACTAAGCCGGCCAATGTACTCAAAATAAGAGGTCTTCCGATATTCTGGCGTCCAATCAATCTGGAGTCAACAACCGCAACCAATGAGACCAAGCCTAATAATATAGCCTTAACTAGCATAATATTTCTCCTTAATTATGATATTATTATTATTCAAAATTCGAGCGTTCAATCGGTGAAGTAGGCACCATCTGGATAATGATCTTCTTACCCATGGAAATCAACTCTTTAGTTGAAGCAAGTTCCTCTTCATTCAAGAAGATAGCTTTACCATATGCCTTAGAACCATTCTTCTTTGCCACACCACCATAATTGATTTCTGTAACTTCCGGCAATTCTTTAACAAGCTGTACAGCTTCTTTAGGTCCTTTAACAATAATCATGATATTTTTATCTGCATTCTTTTCCACAACTTCCTTTACTTTAGAAAATGGAATGATGCTTAATTCACAATCTGCTGGTTTAGCAATGCTAAGAGCCATCATACTTATTGGATCATTAGGCACTTTATCATCTGCCACAATAATATAATTTACTGACATTTGTTTTGTCCAGGAAAAGATTACCTGACCATGCAGAAGACGATGGTCAACTCTAACTAATTTAATCATACATTACCTCCATCTAATAATTTGTTATAAAACACCATACTACGGGATGCATTTTCACAAATTTCTTCTATATTCAGTTCTTCCCAGGAAATGCCGTTTTTCTTCATAGTTATAAGTTCTAAAACAAATGGAAGATTGATACCCGCAATAAATTTTCTGGATGAATTGATAAATGGTAAAGATACATTTGCAGGTGATCCCCCAGGAAGATCCAACAGAACTACCAGATTTCTATCTTTATAGACTCCATCTATCATAGTTTTTATCTTCTCTGAAAAATCTTCCAGAGATTCAGCATTTTCAAAACTCAATGTCCCAAAATCATCATCATCGATATCCAGAATTAATTTCAGTGCACCTTCATAACCTTTACATAAACTACTATGCGTAATCATTAACACATCAAATGCATCTTTCATATTTCATACCATCCTTTTGTATTTCATCTAAAAGTGGAATACCCTCATGCAAAGAGGATATAATTTTCACTGTCTGCCGTTGCTGTATTTCGGTAGCCTGAACTAAATCCGGCACCATCACAACAGGAATTCCTGCAGACCACGCAGCCTGTACTCCTACAGCAGAATCTTCAAACACGAGAGCATTATCTTTGCAAACATTCATAGTATCAATCACATTCAGATACACATCCGGAGATGGCTTTGTATGTTTTACCTCATCCCCGCAGCATATATAATCAAAATACTGTATCAGATGTAATTTTCTTAAACGTTCCTCTGTCAAGACTCTACTGGTAGAAGTAGCTACTGCACACCGAATACCTGTCATTTTAATGTAGTCCAGAATTTCATAGACACCCGTTTTGACTTCCAACTGACTTTCCAGTCTTTTAAGGCCTGTTTGTCGTGCAGTATCAAGAAATTCCTCTGTAGAGCATTTTCCTTGTAAAACAGTATTAAGAAATTCTCTTACAGCAATTCCAGTCCGCCCAACTACATGCAAAAATGATTCCTGTGTCCATTCTGAAATCCCATAGGATTCAGCTACATCACACCAAACATCCTGCCAGACCCTTTCGGTATTCAATAATAAACCATCTACATCAAAAATGACAAGTTCCAGCGACATATTTTTTCCTCTTAGTATTCCATCTGCCACATGTAACGACGAACGTCTAAAGAATGTCCGCGTTCAAATGCAATGGCTTCCACAAAGTGACGAATGACAACACCTGTAAGAATTGCAGCTACGTATTGTCTAGCTTCCTCAGCAACATTTGATAAATCAAAATCTTTCTGATCAAGAACTAACAAATCTTCTGTAAATTTCTTAGCAAAATTTTCAACACGTTCATCAAGGAATCTTGTCTTACCAATGCTTTTTACAAGCATAAATGGAACATCATAGTCTGTAACTTCAAATGGTCCATGGAAGAATTCACCAGAATGAATGCAACCAGAATTAATCCACTGCATTTCCATAAACCAGCACATTGCTGTGGAATATACTTCACCATAGTTAATACCACTACCAATTGTGTAAATCGTCTTTTTACGTTTATTATCTTTTGCCCACTGTTTAGCCTGAGCATCATACTGTTCTTTTGCTTTTGTAGATAACTCTGTTAACTTTTCCAACTCTTTAAAGCAAATATCCCATTTTGCATCAGCTGCAAGAACACCAAGTAGCTTGAATAGCAATCCGTAAAGAATACCTTTATTCTTATCAGAATCGCTGACATCTTTACCCCAGTCATAATGTACTGGATATTCTGCAGCTTCCCATAATGGAGAACCTTCTAAATTAGATAAACAAATTGTAATTGCGCCCTTAGATCTTGCAAGTTTTGTAGCAGCAACTGTTTCTGGAGTATTACCTGAATGTGAGCATGAAATAACCACTGATTTTTCGCATAGATTTTTAGGTGTGTCATATACAAACTCATTTGCAGTGTATACATGTGATGGAACAGAAGACTCCTTATCAAATAAATACTGACCTGCCATTAGCACTGCCTGAGAACCACCGCAAGCCACGAAATAAACTTCGTTAACTTCCTTTCTGGAAGCTACTGCTTCAACAGCTGTTTTAATTTGTAATTCATGTAAGTTTCTCATATTTTCCCTCCTGAATGATTATATATCATTATGTGTCCTTACATAACCTATTATATTGATAGCGTATTTTTTGTCAAGCGCTTTCATTTACTTTTTTTGTTATATTAGCAATCGCCTGATCTACAATCGTGTATGGATCGATGAAAAGTACATAGAAGATTATCAAGTGCTTGAATCTAATAACGAAAAGCACCCAAGAGAATTGTCGAAAACAAAGATATGCATCGTAGTAGTTATTGATTCCAATAAGAATATGGCAATGATCAATAATATGTGCAGCTGGTTGAAAAGATATATCTGAAGGTTTATAGGAATGGAAGTAGAAAACTTACAATCTTATTTAAATTGGCTTATATATCTGCAGAGATGTAAAGAGAGAAATACACAGATTATTTTATGCTCTCCAGTAACTCATAAAAAAATTCCGTATTACCATACTAATGTAATCAGATCATGTTATGCATTATTTTTTCCTCTTATACATAACTAGTCAATAATTAAAATAATATATTATACTTAAATTAGAAAGGCAGGCACTTAACTATGAAAAAATTAGCTATCGCAATCACAAGTTTACTTTTAATGACTGGATGCTCTTCTACACCTACCATCACAAACACAAATAATATTAAGGAGTATATTCTAAAGGATAATGTAGCTTATGATTCATTCTCTTCATATAGTGATTCAGATACAATTATTCGTTTGCCAAATGGATAATATATACATGGAACAAAAGAAGTGAATGGAAAATATTATGATAGTGATCAAGATTCAGGGCCGTTCAGGCAAAAAAAGCTAAATATTATGCTTTACTAGCTATGGATGTAAATAACTATTTAACTGAAGAATTTGAGGGATTCAATGATTCAGATGAGGTTTTCTATAATAAGAAAAATGGTGGCTTCACAGATGCATCTACAGTCATGGATGAAAATGGTAACGAAAAAGACTTAGCCAATAATCCAAATTATGATTCTATGACAGTAAAAGAAGCAAAAGAAAAAGAATACAATCGTTTGATCCAAGAAGATGCTAAAGAAGAAAAGAAAAATCTGTCTTCTCCAGTAAGTGAATTAAACTCATTATTGCCAAAAACAGATTATATTTCACGAGCGATTTTCAACAAAAAGAATAAATATGCCATTCATTATTATGAAGTAGAAGAAAATGAATATTTTGACTACATAAAGAAAATAAAGGAGAAAGGTTTTGATTCCATGGATCCAAATTCTCCAGAAAAATCTTTTTTAGGAGTTAACAACGATAATATATTAGTCAATATACACTATGATGCAACAAATAAAACCCTTGATTTAGACATTCGAAGACAATAAGCTTTACTCACCAAAAGTCCAGACAACATTTGATTGTCTGGACTCTTTTTTGATGAAAGCAAAAAAAGACTGGAATTTTTCATCCAGCCTTTGACATTAGAATAATCCTACGATCTTACCATCTTCATCCACATCCATGTCTAATGCACTTGGATGTTTTGGAAGACCTGGCATTGTTAATACTTTACCTGTTAGAGCAACAATGAAGCCTGCACCTAAACTTGGGCGTAATTCACGAACTGTAATTCTAAATCCTGTAGGACGACCCATTACTTTACCATCATCTGATAATGACATTTGTGTTTTAGCCATACAAATTGGTAATTTATCCCATCCTAATTCATTGAACTTCGCAATTTGTGCTTGTGCTTCTTCTGTAAAATCAACACCATCTGCACCATATACTTTCTTGGCAATGGTTTCTACTTTTTCTTCAATTGACTTATCTAAATCATATAAAGGAGCATAGTTATTTTCTTGATCACATAACGCAACTACTTTGTTTGCTAAATCAATAGCACCTTCTCCACCTTTTGCCCATACTTGAGATAATGACATTGGGTGGTTGTTTTCTTCACACCATTTTTCTAATGCTGCTACTTCAGCCGGTGTATCTGTCGCAAATTCATTGATCGCAACAATGTATGGTAAACCAAATTGTTGTACGGTATCAATATGTTTTGCTAAGTTTTCACATCCTACAAGCATAGCCTCTACATTTTCTTCTTTTAAATCTTCTAAGGCAATTCCACCATGTTGTTTTAAGGCACGAATTGTCGCAACGATTACAACCGCATTTGGTTTAAGATTAGCCAATCGACACTTGATATCCAAGAATTTTTCAGCGCCTAAATCCGCACCAAATCCAGCTTCTGTAACTGTATAATCTGCAAGTTCTAGACATGCTTTTGTGGCAATGACAGAGTTACATCCATGCGCAATATTCGCAAATGGACCACCATGAATCAATACTGGATTATGTTCAAGTGTTTGAACAACGTTAGGCAATACAGCATCTTTCATAACCATAGCCAATGCGCCTTCTATACCCAAATCATGTACATATACAGGCTTATCATCATAAGTATATGCCACAAGCATTTTTCCAAATCTTTTCTTTAAATCCATTAAATCATCTGCCAAACATAAAGCTGCCATGATTTCACTTGCGACAGTAATATTAAATCCGTCTTTACGTTCAACTCCATTGGCTTTTGCACCACAACCAATGGTAATATTACGCAAAGTACGATCATTCATATCTAAACAACGTTTGAAAGTTACTTTTTCAGGATCAATATTCAATTCATTTCCCTGATGAATCACATTATCTAAACATGCACTAACTAAGTTATTAGCTGTTGTAATCGCATGCATATCTCCAGTAAAGTGAAGGTTGATATCTTCCATTGGTACAACTTGGGCATAGCCACCACCTGTAGCTCCACCTTTTAATCCAAATACTGGACCTAAACTTGGTTCACGTAAAGCCATCATCGTTTTCTTACCTAAACGATTTAAAGCATCACCTAAACCAACAGTTGTCGTACTCTTTCCTTCTCCAGCCTTAGTAGGATTAATGGCTGTAACTAATACTAATTTTCCATGAGGATTATTTTCAATGGATTTTAAATAATCAAAAGACAATTTAGCTTTATATTTTCCATAATGTTCCAAGCTATCTGCAGGAATTCCAATTTTTGCGGCAACCTTTTCAATTGGTTCCATGACACATTCTTGTGCAATTTCTAAATCTGTTTTAGCCATTTTACATATCCTTCTTTCCAATATCATTTCTGTGAAATAAATCTTTACATTGAATCTTTTCTAATTCTTTATATGTATGATCAAATGCAGTCTGTAAGTCATCTTCTAGAGTAACGACCATTAAAACACGGCCTCCATCTGTGACCAATCCTTCATCTGTCATTTTTGTTCCCATGTGGAAAACCAATCCATCTACATCGTCTACACCTGTAATCAAAGATCCTTTTGTAGAGCTTGCAGGATAGTTTGTACTTGCTAAAACAACACCGTGACTGACTTTATCTGTCCATTTTAGTTCAACTGGTTTATTATCCATTAAATCTAAAATAGCTTGGACAAAATCACTTTCTAAACGAGGCAAAATAACTTCGGCTTCTGGATCTCCAAAACGTGCATTAAATTCAATTGTTTTGATACCTTTTTCTGTCAACATCAATCCACCATATAAGAATCCAGTGAATGGAACACCTTCTTTAACCATAGCACTTGCCATTGGTTTCATAATTTCATTCATAGCTTCATCGATAATTTCAGAAGTAATCTTCTTAACTGGACTATAAGATCCCATACCACCTGTATTTGGGCCTTTATCTCCATCAAATACACACTTGTGATCTTGGGCTACTTCTAAAGGTACAACTGTTTCATTGTGTACTAGACAGATCAAAGAAAATTCAAATCCAAATAAACATTCTTCAATCACAACCGAATTATTTTCAATCGCAAAGGCAATGTCTAAGGCTTCCTTAGCCTGTTCTAACGTAGAAGCTACTGTAACACCTTTTCCAGCTTTTAAGCCATCTTCCTTAATAACAATAGGAGCTCCCTGTTCTTGTACATAAGTCCATGCAGATTCTAAATCATAGAATGTTTTATATGCAGCTGTTGGAATATTGTATTTTGCCATAATTTTCTTGGCAAAATCCTTACTTGATTCAACCTGAGTTGCTTTTTTGTCTGGCCCAAAAATCTTTAGGCCTTCTTTTTTAAACGCATCTACAACACCTAGAGCTAAAGTTGCCTCAGGACCTACGATGGTTAAATCTACATTTCTTTCTTTTGCCAAAGCGACAAGACCTTCTACATCATTGTCTTTCACATTGACACATTCTCCAATTTTTTCCATTCCAGGATTACCTGGAGCACAAATCAACTCATCACACAAAACTGAGCGTTTGCATGCATACGCAAGTGCGTGTTCACGTCCGCCCTTACCGATAACTAGTATTTTCATTGCGTTTTAATCTCCTTTTTCTTTACCATTCAATCATAACAGAAAAAAGGTAGAACATTATATTCCAATGTCATTAAGTTAAGCTAACGGGATAGTGACAGTGATAAATTATTATTAAGTTAAGCCTGGATACAATTCTATATCCAGGCCTTTACTTACGTTACAGTTAAAAATGTGGTATTTAAGGTATGACGAAAAGGCAAATTTTTGCACTTCAAAAAAATTTGCCTGTGACTCATATATGAAATATAATCAATGTAGCGCTATGATGCTTTTGTATTAAATGGTATAGCCGATTTAGGTTTCATATTGCGCTGATATTTTCTATCTGGTCTTACCGGGGCCAGATATTTTTTTATTCTTTTTATCATTTCTTTTGTACAGATTATTTTTCTTAACCAAAGCCTCATATTTGTTACGGCAGTAGATAAATTCACTTTGTAATGATGCTTCCTTTTGTCAGATTGTTCTACTTCGATTCTCTCAGTAATGATATTTGTTAAACAATGTAATAGAATTGCTGCATAGATTTCCTGTTGTATGAAATTACGTTTTTTTGAATGAAATGACATCATTCCAATGATGTATTTCAACATTTTAAACGCAGTTTCTATATTCCATCTCATGTGATACATCTTCTTTAGTTCATTTAAATCGAATTCATCTCTCGTTAAATTTGTTACCAGACATTCATAGGTTTCCTTTGTAATCTTAAAACGAACTACTCTTAGATTCAATTCATAAAACCCATCATCATCAAAATAATCAAAATCCGATTCTTTTTTCATAATGGTAAATTTATCTTTATTATTCTTCGTTTCATTTGTTTGTTTACGAGTCAGTATTTTAGTAACATCTAAATCAAATTCTTCATGTGGTAAATTCAGATTTGAAAGAATTGAACCAAATACATTTATATCTTTAATACGAAATACAAATTTCTGATTATTTTCTATACAACATGCCATTAGATTGTATTTCTCATAACCTCTATCAGCCGTAATAATCGAGTTTACAGGATAATCATGTCTCATAATCATTTTCATTAAAGCAGCACATTCTCTAGTCTTAGTAGCTGTATCAATACTTGTATCCCAGAAAACATGATTAATACAGTCATATAATCCGTTGATATGAAGCTGACTGAATGGTTTATTATTGCCGTTCTGTCTTTTAGTATCTTCATCCTTTTCATCATAGGCAATATTTACATCCGAACCATCGCAAGCTAGAACATGGTATCCTTTCCAAGTCTTGTAGTCATCAAATGCATTCACAAACAGATGCATAATTCTTTGGAAAGCACTGATATCAAGCTTGTCTCTTTGCTGGCAAAGAGCCGATGCAGTAGGCAAAGAATCCAAGTCTGTAAAATATTCACACAACTCGGAGTTTAGACTTTTAGACTGCATCTGAACAATAAAGTGTATCAGAGTTTCAGCAGGCAGTTTTCTCTTACGAGTAAAATCACTAACAGGGTCATTGCAGTAACAAGCGATGTTGCTGCAAACCATTTTAATAGAACGATTAAAAACATTTAAAATCTTATCTGGAATCATAGGTAAAAATCCTCCTCTATAATTCCTTCGGATTATGTTTAAAATTCCGCTTTTTGGCTTGTCAAGCGTTTTTTACACTTCTTGCACAAAAAAAGAGCCCTACCTATTTATAGGTAAGACTCATAAATTTAAGAATTTGCTTAACTTAATGACATTGCATTATATTCTACCCCCTTTGTTTTCTAAACCTTTAAGAATTGTGCTACATCTAGCACGAAAATTGTGGCTCCACCAACAGTAACTTCCACAGGAAAACTTGCATAACGGCCAATGTCATAACTAGCTGTACTAGGTACAATTTCCGTTCGCTTACTTGAATATTCCTTGATGATATCTATAGCTGCTTCTACTTTTTCGTCTTCACAACCAATGATCAACGTTGTATTGCCTGCGCGAAGGAATCCACCAGTCGTTGCTAATTTAGTAACAGAAAAACCATTTTTATTTAGTGCATTACTTGCCACTGGACTATCGTCATTTGATAAAATTGCTAGGATAAGTTTCATAGTGCTTCCCCCACCTTTCTAAGGTTATTATATAAGAATTTATGCGCAACTACAACAAGAAAAAAGAACCATAATCTTTAGAACAATTTCTCTTATTTCATGTATAATAGATATAGAGTTTAAAAGGGGTTAATTATGTTTAGGGAATTTAATTTTTTGTGCACAAAAAAGACTGGACCATATCTTTCGAGGGTCAACTATGACAAATAAAAAAAGGAAAGATACTTTCGGAAATGGCTTGATTGCTTTTTTATTTATATGCATGATATTTTTGATGGGTTATGCTTTTAAAAATCCTATATTATTATATTCTACAAATCCAGAAGTAGAGATCAATCATGAGTATGATCCAAAGACAAACATTCAACAAGTCTTCTATCATTCGGATTCTAGTGTTCAAGTTTCAAGTGATATCGATACTAAAAGAGTAGGTAATTATACAGTTACTTATCAAATAAAAGACTATAAAAAAACGTGTACAGTCTCAGTAAAAGATACGAAAGCCCCAAAGCTAAAAGTTAAAACGTACACCACCGATTTAAAAGAAGATGTGAAGCCCAATTCTTTTGTAGAAAGTGTTGAAGATGATTCAAAGGTTACCTTATCTTTTAAAAATAAAGTGATTAAAGATGAAAAACAAACAGTGACGATCATAGCTAAAGATGCATATGGAAATTGCACAATGAAAGATACGACACTTACGTTAAAAAAAGATACTGAAAAACCTGTTATTAGTACAGATCCAATTCATGTCTATACAGATTCAAAACCGAACTATAAATCTTATATTGAAGTAACGGATAACTTAGATTTAAATCCAAAGATCAAAATCGATTCTTCAAAAGTAAAGACAAAAAAAGAAGGCACTTATAAATTAACGGTTACGGCAACGGATCGTTCTGGCAATAAGGCTAAGAAAAAGATTAGTGTCGTTGTTGAGAAACCTGCAAAAGTCGTTTATCTAACATTTGATGATGGTCCAAGTGAAAATACAGATAAAGTATTAAAGATACTAAAGAAATATGATGCGAAAGCTACATTCTTTGTGACTGGAAACAATCAAAAATATAATGATTCCATTCGAAAAGCAGAAAAACAAGGAAATACGATTGCACTTCATACATATACGCATGATTATGCGACCGTCTATTCATCTACAGAAGCATATTTTAATGATTTACAACAAATAAGTGATATGGTTAAACAAATCACAGGAAAAGCTCCAAAATATATTCGTTTCCCTGGTGGTTCAAGCAATATGGTTTCTGCCAACTACTCTCAGGGTATTATGTCAAAACTTGATAGTATGGTACATGAAAGAGGTTATGAATATTTTGACTGGAACTGCTCAAGTGGGGATGCCGCTTCAAACAGCGTACCTGCTCAAACAATCGTCAATAACTCAACGAATTGTAACTACGATCAAATTATGTTGTTGTTCCACGACTCAAGTCCTAAAACTTCTACAGTTGAAGCTTTGCCAGCCATCATTGAAAACTATAAAAGTCGTGGTTATGTATTTAAAGCGATCAGTGATGATACACCGATATTCCATCATGGAGTCAATAACTAAGTCAGCAATTTGCTGGCTTTTTTTATACAAAAAAATCGAAGGAATTAACCCTCGATTACTGCTTTGTAGTACTTTAATAGATCTTGCATCAATTCAATACTTTCTTCAACCTGATCTTCATTCATCACAACAACTTTTGTGTAGTTATGTAAAAGTATAGATCTAGAAACATTATATGTTTCTGCCAAATGATTGACCCAATCCTCTGCTTCTAAGCCTTGCTGCTTTGTAATAACACCTTCTGATATAATTACACCTTTTACGTCTGCAAACGATACGGGAACACTCCATTTGATAAGTCCTGCATGACATGCATACTTTTGCGGTTTATTTGATTTTAAAGCTCCTGTATAATTTTCAAATGTACATTCATCACATTGACGTAATGCAGATGAACTTGTTTTTAAGCATTTACAAAAGAAATTCTTTTCCTTTGCACTGCTAATTTCTGTCTCGTCTTGCACGAAATAGCATCTTAATCCAGTAATATGGTAATACGCATCCATCACCTTTTGGATAGCTTCTTCAGGCAACATAATATAGCACCTCAAATCCTTTTCTTATCTTAATTAAATCACTTTCAGTGACTGATTTCAAGTGTATTGTAAGCCGTTTCAATCGCTTTGGCCGTTTTTTTGTAAATTAAAGGAGCTGTAACGAATAAGTAAATTTTATTACTTATGGAGTTCAGCTCCTTTCTTTTTGTTTGATTAGCTTTTACATAAATAAAAAATGAAAATACACATCTAACCTTACTGCCTTTTTGGGCGCACTAAAAAAAGATATCTATTTTCATTATTTTTTTACTCTTAGGACCTTAGTTTATTTTGTTATTTTTCTGGAATTCTAGTTTTCGAGTGTGATATCTTCTTAGATTATGACCGATACATACGAGTAGTATCTCCAGTTTTACACCAGATATACCGCGACGACGTAATTTGTCATAATGATTGTCTTCTTTGATCTGTCCAAAGATTCCTTCACTCCAGATACTTCGTTGTATCATATACTTTTTACCTTGTTCAGTCGAAAGATTTTCTTTGACTTCTTTTTTGTAGGATTCAAGCTCTCGGCACCTTTGTATCGTTCGGCCCTTTTTTGATTTTGTGCATTTTGATTTGAACGGACATCCTTCACAATGTTCATTCTGATACATTTCGATTTCTCGTGGATACACGCCTCGTCGTTCTATTCGTGTATCTACCAATGTAAATTCATGGTTCGCTGGACAAATGATCTTATCCTCTTCATTTGGATTCATCTGTGCTCGGGTAAACTGATTCTTAGTCGTTTTCTTTTCAGCTTCTTTACGCATTCCACTGTATTTCATATACAATTGAATTCCATGTTCCTTGTCATATTTATAGTTGTCAAAACTTCCGTATCCGGCATCAGCAGGTGTGGCATATGGATAGCTTCCATACGCCATATGATAGCCTTCCATAAATGGAATATATGTTCTAAGATCATTGGCGTCACTTGATACATATACATGTCGTATATATCCGTCACTGCTTCCAACCTGTACATTATATCCAGGCTTGAATACATTGGTATGATTATAGTAATCGTATTTCATGTGCATGAACGTTGCATCTGGATCCGTCTTCGAAAAACTGTTTCGATCTCCTGCAATATCAGAATATATGGTGTATTTAAACATCTTCAACGCATCTTCTTTAAATGCTTCCTGATACCTTTGCAGTTCATGCTTCTTTTTACCTTTACCATGCACAACTTGGATTGAATTCTTCGCCATCAGCTGTTCTATTACAGAAACTACTTCAAACAAGTAATCGAAATTGATCTCTCTTACAATTGAAAAACGAATATTCAAATTGTTTTTTGAACAATATTTATTAAATGCAGAAAGCCTGTCCATAACTTTGATCCAACGCTTTTCTCTGAATTTCTTTGTAGCTTTCATCCATACAAAAGTCATCTTATTGGCATTGGCCTCAAATTTGGTTCCATCAATATATAATACTTCTGTATCTATGACATCATGAGCTTCAATATACTTGTTGATATCCACAAATATATCTTCGATAGGCATAGCAAGCTTATCTTTGATAAACCTTTCAAAAGCCATATGAGAAGGTGTTGAACCGTTCATAATGAATTTAAAGCGAATGTCATATTTACATAATTTTTCTAAATCACGAAGAGAAGCATAACCGTTTATCGCAAATGCAAGAATGACTGCTTCGAACATTTGGATTGCATCATATCCATGAGCGTTATTCTGTGAGAAATCGATATATTTAAAAATGTTGACCTCTTCTACGACTTCCTTCACAGTTCTTGAGATATCGTCTTTTTCAACGACATCTTCGTAAGAAAAACACAAAGGGAATTGAAATGATGGCTGATATGCATTACAATTAACTAGGTATTTTGGCACAAACATATTATACCAAAAAAGACCGATATTCAGATTTTTAAATCTTGAATATTCGGTCCTTTTTTATTAAGCTGAAACTTCTTTATCCGTTACAGCGCCTTCTTGAACTATTAAATTCCTTTTATTTTATGAAATGCATGCTGTGCTGCAATGGCACCATCATTACATGCCGTAATAACCTGTCTTAAATTTTTGTCAATGACATCGCCTGCTGCATAAATTCCTGGAATTTTTGTTTGACGATCATCATCGACTAGAACATAGCCACGCTCATTTAATATACCTAAATCTTGTACGCAATCCGTATTTGGATCTTGTCCAACATAAGGGAAGATACCTGAACATTCTATAACTTGTTTTTCATGAGTATCCACATTTTCAAGTTCAATACCGGATACTTTTCCTTCCGAACTTAAAATTTGAACAGGAATATGCTTCTTAATGACATGAATCTTTGCGTTCTCTTCAATTTGTTTTTGAATATGTTCTTCAGCTCTAAATACGTCTCTTCGAATCACAATCGTAACACTGCGCGCAAGCCCAGCAAGATAAATCGATTCTTCTAATGCCGAGTTTCCTCCACCAATCACTACAACCTCTTTATCTCTAAAAAATGCACCGTCACAAACTGCACAGAAAGAAACACCATGTCCTAGATTTTCATTTTCCCCAGGAATATTCAATAAACGTTCCTTTGTTCCTGTCGCAAGAATGACAGCTTTCCCTTTCACAACATTCCCATCGTTTAAATATACATTTTTATTTTCATCGATTTTATTGACTTCACCATACGCATATTCAGCTTGAAAAGATGTTGCTTGTTCAAACATATCCATTGCCAACTGTGTACCTTCAATATCTTTTATACCTGGATAATTACTGATTTTATTTGTCTTAATCAATTTTCCACCTGGCGCTCCATTTTCTAATATCAAAGTTTTAAGTCCTGCCCTTGAACCATATAATGCTGCGCTTAAACCAGCAGGGCCGGCACCAACTATTACCAAATCGTATTGTCGCTCCATATGCGATCCTCCTTACATAATAATACTAACTGCATTAAATCATCGATGACCTTACATGGATGTGCTTTTTCTAAAGCTTCACGTTGTTTTTCATCTACACTAAACCCTACAGAATAGGCAGCCATATTTTTTGCGGCTACAATATCCGCAACATTATCACCAACATAAATACAATCGTCATGACTAGTATGTAATAAGTTGCATGCTTCAATCAAGCCAGATGCACTTGGCTTAGGTTCGGGCAAATTTTCTTTTCCCAATACAACCTTGAAATAGCCATCTAAACCAGCTTGTTTTAGTCCTCTTTTCACCACTTCAATACGCTTATTTGATACTACCGCACACTGTATATTTTGTTCTTTTAACCCCTCTAACATTTCTTTGGCATGAGGCACTTCCTTTAACAGATTTTTATGCAAAGATTTATTGATTACTTGATAACGATCAATAATACTTTCTACCTGATCTTCTGGGAAATACTTTGAAAAAGTTACTTCTAGCGTTGGTCCAAAGAATGAATATAGTTCTTCATTTGATAATTCATAATCGGGTTTTAATTCTTTAAAAACTCTTCTAAATGTTTCAAAAACTAATTGTTGTGAATCAATCAGCGTTCCATCCAAGTCAAACAAAACAATCGGTTTATTTTTCCAGTGAAAAGCTTTATGAAATACGCCCATTAAGCCAAGACAACCAACAACCATTAAAGCTAAAGATACAAGTTGAGCTGTACGAAGGCCAAATACCATTAAAGAATCGGTTCGCATTCCTTCAACCACAAAACGTGTAATTCCATACCATACCATATACATAAATCCGCAGTCCCCGCGTCTTTTATACCAATGCTTACGGAAAATAAGTGTGATAAACAAGAATCCTAATAGATTACATACACTTTCAAATAAGAAAGTAGGCATCCGATAGGCTCCATCAATAAACATTTGATTTTTAATAAACACTGGATAATGCGCAAAGAAACTCTCAGATACAATCCCACCATAGGCTTCTTGATTCATAAAGTTTCCCCAACGCCCAAAGGCTTGTGCCAATAACACAGTTGGCATAATCAAATCAAACATTCTAAGAAATGAAATGTGGCGTTTCTTAAAGAAGAATAAACTAAAAATAGTTCCTGCAATCAAGCCTCCATGTATGGCCAAACCACCGTTCCAAATGGCTACAATTTCATTTAGGTGTGAAGAATAATAATTCCATTCAAAAATAACATACCATGCTCGAGCTCCCAAAATTCCAATAAACAACATAGGAACTACATAATCATCTAGAACTTCAGGTGCATATCCCCATTTTTTCATTGTTCTTTGACATAGTAAATAAGCACATAATGCGCCTGTTAAAATTAAAACGGCATACCAAGCAATTTCTAAAGATCCAAAAGAAACAAAAATTCTAGTGTTCGGAAACAGATGCATCGAATTCCTCCTTCTTATTCTCGGATATTTGCGATAGTACTCGCTCTTCAAATTCTTTAGCTGAATCTAAGCCATCTTTCAACAATAAGAAGTTTGTCACAGCCGTTTCAATAACAGATGACATTGGTCGTCCTTGAGAAACCGGAATAGTCATCTTTAAAATTTTGATTCCTAAAATCTCATTGTATTCTTTTTCTTCAATTCCAACTCGATCATATTCATAAGAATCATTAAATGGCTCTAAATCGATTTGAAATTCAATTTGTGTTTCATGGGCAACAGCTCCTACTCCATACATGCGAGAAACATTAATAATTCCAACACCTCTTAGTTCCATGAACCCTTCTAACATAGGTGTCGTTCTTCCTACCAAATCATCGTGTATTTTGTAACAATCAATACGATCATCGCCGACTAATTGATGGCCTCGTTTGATAAGTTCCAAGGCAATTTCGCTTTTTCCCATACCACTTCGACCGGTAATCAATACACCAACACCAAATACACGCACTAACTCTCCATGAATGACTACAGATTCTGCAAGACATTCATCCAAATAGTTTGTGATACTAACGATTGCGTGTGATGTTTGATATTCTGTTTTAAACACAGGAAAATTTTTACGTTGTGCTATCTCTTTTAAAACAGGAGGGCACTCATGCCCATGTGCAACCACAATACATGGTGTACTATCTCCTGTCAAAAATTCAAAAGAACGACGCTGAGAAATTTCATCCATCTGCTCTTCGATATATCCTATTTCTTTATCTCCAAGTACGACAAGACGTTTTGTTTGTGTGTCTGGAAAATATCCGGCTAATTCTAATCCAGGGCGGTTTGTATCTGCCAAAGTTAATGGACGATTTAATGAGTCTGAATCCCCAGTTACAATAGTCCACATGAATTTTTTAGCTAAATCACGAACAATTACTTTTGCCATGGTCTCCTCCTTTTTCTAACATTGGTTTTAAATATTGACCTGTATAACTCTCTTTACATGCAGCAACCTTTTCTGGAGTTCCCGTACAAATCACAGTTCCTCCTCCTTGTCCACCTTCAGGTCCCATATCTATAATTTGATCTGCACATTTGATCACATCCAAATTGTGCTCTATAACTAATACTGTATCACCGTGTTCTACAAGACGTTGTAGAACATCAATCAATTTCTTTACATCATCACTATGCAAACCTGTTGTTGGTTCATCAAGCACAAATAATGTTTTTCCTGTTGCCTTCTTTTGAAGTTCACTTGCCAGTTTAACACGTTGTGCTTCACCACCAGATAAAGTCGTAGCACTTTGACCTAACTTAATATAAGAAAGTCCTACATCGTTTAATGTTTGTAGTTTATGTTTGATTTTTGAAACATTGCTGAAGAATTCCAAGGCTTCTTCAACCGTCATATCCAATACATCCGCAATCGTCTTACCTTTATACTGAACTTGTAATGTTTCTTCGTTGTAACGCTTTCCACCACATTGATCACAAGGTACATAAACATCTGGTAAAAAGTGCATAGAAATACGTAAAATTCCATCGCCTTGACAGGCTTCACAACGTCCACCTTTCACATTGAATGAAAAGCGTCCTTTATCATAACCTAACATTTTAGCTTCTTTTGTCTGCGCAAATAAATCACGAATATCATCGAATACACCTGTATATGTAGCAGGATTTGAACGTGGCGTTCTACCGATTGGATCTTGTCCTATTTCAACAATTTTATCAATATTTTCGATTCCTTGAATTTCTTTACATACCCCTGGCTTAATTCTTAATCGCCCTAGTGCATGTTGTAAACCATGTGTTAACACTTCTGTAACTAATGACGATTTCCCACTTCCTGAAACACCAGTCACAACAGTAAATGTACCAAGTTTAATAGTTACATTCACATTTTTTAAGTTGTTTTGACTCGCTTTCACAATCTTTAGTTTCTTGCCATTTCCTTTGCGACGTATTGTCGGCACTTCAATTCTTTTACGTCCACTTAAATAAGCTCCCGTAATTGAGTTTTCGTTCTGCATAATTTCTTCCGGTGTTCCCACCGCAACAATTTGTCCGCCATGCACACCGGCACCAGGTCCTACATCCACAATATAGTCACTTGCTCGCATTGTGTCTTCATCATGTTCAACCACAATTAATGTATTGCCTAAATCACGCATATCTTTTAACGCACCAATCAAACGATCATTGTCTCTTTGGTGTAAACCAATACTTGGTTCATCCAAAACATACATAACACCCGTTAAGCGGGATCCAATCTGTGTTGCCAAGCGAATACGTTGCGCTTCTCCACCTGATAAAGTGGATGCTAAACGATCAAGAGTTAAATAACTAAGTCCAACATGATTTAAAAATGAAAGACGGTTTTTAATTTCTTTGACCACTAACTCTGCAATCTTAGCTTGTGTTGGCGTTAATTCTAACTGATCCATAAAATCGATGGCTTCACTAATACTCATTTGCGTCCATTCATAAATGTTTTTTCCACCAACAAGTACAGATAGTGCCTGTTTATTTAATCGTGCTCCATGACATTTCGGACATTGAGCATCTGCCAAGAAAGAACCGTACCATTCTCGAGACATCGTTGAAGTAGTTTCCATATATCTACGTTCAATCATAGGGCAAACACCTTCAATGCATTCTAGCTTTGTTGAGACGATTCCCGAACGAGAATTCAACTGGTATGCGATTGGTACATCTGAACCATATAATAAATAGTTAAGCTTCTTCTTAGGTAAATCTTTGATAGGTGTATCCATGTCTATTTCATAATATTTAATAAGCGCATGAATTCTCTGCCATTCTAGATTTTCTGTATTTACAATATTTTTATAATAATGAATGCCTCCTTGGGCAATTGATTTGGTATCGTCCGGAATCAACAAAGATAGATCTACTTTCTGTGTAATACCTAGTCCTTTACATTCTGGACAAGCTCCGAAAGGCGCATTAAATGAAAATAATTTAGGTTCTAGTTTAGGTACAGAAAAACCACACACTTTACATGCATAATTGCTTGAAAATAATGTTTCAGAATCATTCGTTAGTAAAATAGCTAAACCATCGCTTAATTTGAGTGCAGTTTCTAATGAATCATGAAAACGCGAACGATCATCACTCTTTACAATGCGATCAACAACAACATCAATTGAATGTTTCTTGTTCTTATCTAAAGGTTCAAGTTCTTCAAGATACTTAATTTCTCCATCAATACGAACACGAATATAGCCTTCTTTCATTAAATTTTCTAAAAGATCTTTATGTGATCCCTTTTTACCTTGAATAACAGGACTCAAAATTGTACATCTAGTTTTATCAGGTAGTTCCATGATCTTATCAATCATTTCCTTAATAGTATTTCCAGTAATAGGAATATGGTGATCAGGACAATAAGGGACACCTATACGTGCATATAATAAACGTAGATAATCATAAATTTCGGTAACTGTTCCTACAGTTGAACGTGGATTATTAGATGTAGTTTTTTGATCAATTGCGATGGCTGGTGATAATCCATCGATTTGATCGACATCAGGTTTTTCGCTATTGCCAAGAAATTGTCTAGCGTATGCGGATAGAGATTCCATATATCGACGTTGTCCTTCAGCATAAATGGTATCGAAGGCTAGGGACGTTTTTCCACTTCCAGAAACGCCTGTCATAATGACTAATTTATCTTTGGGTAGTTTTAAACTTATATTTTTAAGGTTGTTTTCACGAGCACCTTGTATTGTTATGTACTTTTGGTCCATAATAAACCTCCTCATATAATATGTAGCGTAATCAGTTCAACACATTGTTGTTAAATAGATTGTATTTTTCTTCTTAATCCAAGATAATTGTAACGTTCTGGACTAAGGTAGCCTACATGCCTCCTGTGAACTGTTGATTCACTTTTTAAAGACTGGCTCCTTTATTCAAGACGTGCCTTATACACTGATTTGGTTTGTTGATGAACTTTGCTCTTGCACTGTATCTTCTAATTCTTGAGGTTGTGTTTGTCTTGCTTTAGAGGTGCAATCCAGAACCGGTTACGAAAGGAAGATTTTATGAAAAAACAAGATTCTTATGACTACTACGTTGGCATCGATTGTGCTCAGAACAAACACGATTTTGCCATGAAAAACAATCAGGATAAATTCTTGATTAAGAGAGGACACTTTTCAAATACGCTACAAGGATATGAAAAGTTCCTTAACACTGTTCTTTCCAAATGTCTGAACAAAGATAAGATCTTGTTTGGGATGGAAGTGACAGGTATCTATGGTACTAACTTATACGAAAGGCTCAAATCAGATGGGTATCACGTAGTTATGATTTCTCCGGATTCCGTTAAAAATTACAGAGACTACAAACGGCTTAATAAAACAGATAAGATCGATTCTGGCTGTATTGCCGAACTTCTTTTGAACGGCGATGCTCAAATCGTTCATGTAGCAAAAAACGGATATACTGATTTGAAAGCCTACATTCGCAGAAGGAATGCACTTAAAGTTACATGCACTCAGGAAACAAACAGATTCCTCGCCAAAGTTTGTTTGTATTTTCCTGACCTTCTCAAAGTCTTTCCAAGTGGACGTGCAACCTTAAAAGCCATCTTTTCAATATATCCTACACCTTATTCTATCATAGAAGCTGATTTCGATGAACTTGTTTCTGTTCTTCAAAAAGCTTCTAAAAACAAATTTGGCGTAGACAAAGCAAATGAACTTATTCATGCTGCACGTAATTCGATTGTTGTTCGCAAATCTATCTCAGATGGCGAACTATACAACATTCACAGCCTTATTGATTCTATAGATTCTCTTGAATCAGAAATACGAAATCTTGAGAAAATAATTGATTCTAAGGCTGAAGAATTTCCTGCTTATCATGTACTTCTTACATTAACAGGATGTGGAAAAATCACAGCGGCTACAATCGTTGCTGAAATAGGAGATATCTCCAGATTTCATAAAGCGAGTCAGATCGTATCCCTGGCAGGGTTATATGGTGACAACTCCAAGTCTGGTTCTTCTGTAAACAAGCGTGGAAAAATTTCCAAGAAAGGTTCTCGTTATCTTCGTCATGCAATCTACATGGTTGCTGAATTTGCACGAAGAAACAACCCGATATTTAAAGCTTACTTTACCAGAAAAAAGAATGGAGATCGTACCAAACATACTCTTGCAGTGAATGCAGTAGCGAACAAACTTTGCAAAGTGATTTATTCTTTAATGAAAAACCAGTCCACATACATTATTCAATACCGTGATTTGGTGAAACTATCGGAATCAACCCAAAATGAGTTTTTCCAAAATGCCGAAACAGACTTTTCAGCAAAAACTAGACGAAAGAAATATCTGTATGAAGATGAATATGGAGAACTCCATGAATTCGTATTTAAATCGATAAAAACAGCTTTAATCGAATAAAAAAACATACAAATTCTTTCAAAAATCAGGCTTTTTTGAAAAATTTTTTAAAGGCTCAAAAAAGTTGTTTTCAATGCACCCAATTTCAAAAACTAGATGAAGTTTTTAACGAGGATTCACCTCTAAATCAAGACAAACACCCTTGATCCAACAAAGAAAACTACAATTTCAACAAATTTTACATTACTTATTGACATTTAATAGTTTGTCTTTACGTTTTATTATACCATAAACATCTATTCATGATATGTGAAAAAATGTGCAAGGAAAAAAGCCAAGTCTTTTATTTACTTAGACTTGGCTTTTTTCGTACATAAATATTTAGATATATTTTAAAATAACATTATATGTTTTTAGTAATTGTTAACAAAATGTCAAATGTTTCACAAACATTTAATAAGTTATAAATCTTTTTTACCTAAAAGCGTTTTCAGGTCAATTTACTCTTTTTTTAACAATATTTATGTGGTATATTTATGATGATTAATAATGAGTCTATGGAGGACATATTATGGTTAAAAGAATTGGTATTTTGACTTCTGGTGGTGATTCACCGGGAATGAATGCTGCAATACGCGCGGTAACACGTGTTGGATTAAATAGTGGTCTTGAAGTATTTGGTATTTACAATGGTTATAAAGGAATGGTTGAAGGTTATATTGAACCATTAACTCGTGAAACTGTTGGAGATATCGTAAACAGAGGTGGAACTATATTAGGATCAGCTCGTTTACCAGAATTCAAGGACATCGAAGTCAGAAAAAAAGCAATCGCTCAATTAAAAAAGAGAGGTATTGAAGCCGTCGTGGTTATTGGTGGTGATGGTTCATATCGTGGAGCATTATCTTTAACAGAAATGGGCATTAACTGTATCGGATTACCTGGTACAATTGATAACGATATTACTTGTACAGATTATACGATTGGTTTTCAAACAGCTTTAGAAACTGTAGTTGAATGTGTTGATAAACTAAGAGACACTTCTAATTCACATCACCGTTGTTCTATTGTTGAAGTTATGGGAAACCGTTGTGGAGACTTAGCGTTATGGTCAGGTATTGCTTGTGGTGCCGAAATTGTAGTAACAAGTGATACAGGATTTGATGAACAAGATGTCTTAGATCGTTTAAGAGATATCGATATTATTAAAAAGAAAAAACACTCAATTGTTGTAATTAGTGAAAAGATTACTGATGTAGATCAATTTGCAAAAAAGGTTAGTTTGAATACGGGCTTTTCAGGAAGAGCAACTGTTTTAGGCCATATTCAACGTGGGGGATCTCCATGTCCATTTGACCGTTTGTTAGCATCACAAATGGGGGAAAAAGCTGTAGATTTATTGATGCAAGGCATTGGTGGACAATGTATTTCAATTCGTGATAACAAGATTATTTCTTATCCAATTGAAGAAGCATTGAGCATGCCACAAGAATCTCGTAAACCACTAATGAATTTATTTGATCGTTTGGTTTAGGATATATTAGAAGGAAGGATATACATATGAGCAAAAAAACAAAAATTATTTGTACTATTGGTCCAGCTAGTGAGAGCAAAGAAGTTTTAACAAAACTTGTTGAAGCTGGAATGAACATCGCACGTTTAAATTTCTCTCATGGAGACTATGAAGAACATGCGGAACGTGTTAAACGTATTCGTGAGGTTAGTAAAGAAACAGGAAAACCTATTGGTATTTTATTAGATACTAAAGGTCCTGAAATTCGTTTAGGTGATTTCGAAAATGGTGGATGTAATTTTGTTGAAGGTGACGAAATCGATTTAGTAAAAGATGAAGTTTTAGGAAACCACGAAAGATTTACATTACGTTGTCCGGAAGTATTTAACGACGTTAAAGTTGGTGATTACATTTTAATGGATGACGGAAAAATGAAAGTCACTTTTACTGAAGTAACTCCTGATCGTATTCATGGTGTTGTAAACAACCCTCACTTCTTAAAGAGTCGTAAAGGATGTAATTTACCAGGCATTAAGTTAAGTATGCCATTTATTTCTGAAAAAGATGAATCAGATATTCGTTTCGGATGTAAAATGGATGTTGACTATATTGCAGCAAGTTTTACTCGTCGTAAAGATGATGTATTAGCAATTCGTCAAATTTTGATTGATGAAAATAAAGATATGATTCAAATTTTCCCTAAAATTGAAAACCAGGAAGGTTTTGATAACATCCGCGAAATCTTAGAGGTTGCAGATGGAGTAATGGTTGCTCGTGGAGATTTAGGTGTAGACGTAAGTTTAGAATTAGTACCTATTTATCAAAAACGTATGATTGCTGCTGCAAACGAAGTTGGTAAACCAGCTATCACTGCAACACACATGTTAGAATCTATGCAGGAAAATCCTCGTCCAACACGTGCAGAAGCAAGTGACGTGGCTAACGCTATTATGGATGGAACAGACTGTATCATGTTATCTGGTGAATCAGCTGCAGGTCATTACCCAGTTGAATCTGTTCAAACAATGACTAAGATTGCAAATGCTATTGAACCAATGATTCCTTATAAAGATCGTTTGAAAGCTAATGTTAAATCAAGTAAACGTACTTTAAACGATGCAATTGGTATTTCAGTAGCTGATACTGCATTGGCAATTGATATTAAATGTATTATTGCATTTACACAAAGTGGAAATACAGCTCGTCGTCTAGCTAAATTCCGTCCATGTGCTCCAATTTTAGCTGTTACATTTGATGAAGTGACTCAACGTAGTTTATTACCAGTTAATGGCGTAACTCCAGTCGTTTCAAATATTCAAAATAATAAAGAAAATGATATTGATTTAGCTCGTAACTTAGCATTACAAGCTGGATTCAAAACAGGAGATCACATCATTGTTGTTGCTGGATATCCAATCGGATCAGGCAACACAAATATGATGCGTATTGCTCAAATCTAGTTAACATTGCCCTCATTTTGAGGGCTTTTTAATACAAAAAAGCTGTGGGTTATTCCACAGCTTTTAATGAATCAACCATTTGAATGTTATTTAATTTTTTATGCATGCACAAATTGATGATTGCATTGAAAACAATTGTCATCACAAAACTAATCACATAAGATATTGAATTGATTGTTCTACCAAACATAATATCATCCATTTCAGCTAAGTTCATAATTAAGTGATGTAATGCTACACCAATTACTAAACCAATCAATGAACCTAAAATAGTTAATAGAACGGTTTCACGATTGATATATGCATCTACCTCTTTTCTTGTAAAACCAAGAACTTTAATTGTTGCAATCTCACGTTTTCTTTCGGAAATATTAACATTGCTTAGATTGTATAAAACTACAAATGCAAGACATGCTGCTGAAATAACAAGTACAACAACGATATAGGAAATACTACTAATCATGTCTTTAAAGTTTTTTTGTAGAGATGAATAGAAAGTTACGCTTTGCACACCGTCAATATTCATAATTTTATTACCTAAATTTCGTTCAAACTTCTTAGTTGTTTTTTTAGACTTAATTAAGTAAATATGCGTTGTTTTTGCATTTGTATTCCAACTCTTGTATAACGATTCACTTGCATAGATGTGGTGGCCAACATAATTTGTAAATACACCCTTGATTTTAGCTTTAATAACTTTATTATTGGTATCTTTTAATGTAATCATGTCTCCAGCCTTTTTGTTCAATTTAGTAGCCATTTTTTGAGATATTAATACTGAAGAATCATCAAGATCAAATTCTTTGTTACCGTTAAATAAAGTACAGAAATCTTTAAATTTATCATGATTTGAAATAATATGGACCGTAGTAGAAAGGTCTTTATTGTCAATCTTCGTAGTTACCGCAAGATGATCTTCCTCATATACATCTTTAATCCCCTTTAAAGAATGTATTTGAGATGTCATTTCACTTGATTTGGCTGAAATTGTGGCATCATAGTGATAGATGACATTATATTGTTGGTTTACAATATCTGAAATACTATCATTGATACCAAAGCCAGCCACTAATAAGGCAGAACATCCTGCAATTCCTATAATAGTCATGAAGAATCGTTTTTTATAACGGAAAATATTTCTTGCGGTTACCTTCTGTAAGAAAGAAAAACGTTTCCATATAAGTGGAATTTTTTCAAGCATAATTTTCTTACCAGCTTTTGCAGCTTTAGGACGCATTAACTGACTAGGCATTTCAATTAATTCACTATAAATAGAATATAGTGTGGCTAGTAAAGTAATACCAGTTACAGAGCCACTGGCTAATAAGATAAGACCAGGCTGGAATAAAAAATGAATTTTTTCAATGTTATATAAAGTGTTCCAAGCATTAAAGATGACAGTTGGGAACAAATACATTCCTAAAGAACATCCTAAAATAGATCCTAAAACACTTGCACTAAATGCATAGATTATATATTTAAGTGCAATATGACTTTTTGAATAACCAAGAGCTTTTAAAGTTCCCATTTCATTTCTTTGTTCATCAACCATTCTTGTCATCGTTGTCATGCAAACTAGAGCAGCCACTAAGAAGAAGAATACAGGGAATACTTTGGCAATACCATCCATACGGTCTGCACAGGCTCCATAATCACGATAAGAATAATGGGAGTCACGATCTAAAACAATCCATTTACCTCTCATCTTATCAATTTCTTCTTGTGCCTCATTTATTTCTTTTAAGGCATCGTGTTTTCGAACATTAAACTCTGCTTTAGATAGTGCTAGCTTTTCAATGTTTGAATTTATTGCATTTTTGGCATCTTGAATTTTGGATACTCCATCCTCATATTGAGATTCACCATTTATTAAATTAACATAGGCACTGTTTAATTGATTTTTTGCATTTAATAACTGATTTAACTGAGATTGTAATTTAGCCTTTTTTGCGACACCTGCTTGGATTTGGTCGATCGCATCCTGAAGTTGTGGTATAGCCGCTTCTAACTCAGCTTTTTTAGCTATTGTACTGTCAATTTCAGCGATTTTTCCTTGCAGATATACTTTTCCATTGTTTAGGTTTTCAATTACTTTATTCTTTATAGCTTCAGATGATTCATCTGTAGTAGGTGTGTTTTGAGCCTTTTCAATTGAGATGTCTATCAAATGAATAGAATCTTGAATCATTTTACGTTGCATATTAAGGTCATCCATTGCGGCATTAATTTGATTCAAACCATTTTCAGCTTGTTCTTTCTGAGACAATAACTCAGGAAGTTTTTGTTCACTCTCTTCAATTTGAGCAATCGCATTTTGTAAAGTAGGAATATTATCTAATAATTGTAAATTTGCATAATATTCATTCCACCATTGATCAATTTGATTTTTAGAATTCTGAAGCTTAATTTCATTACTTTGAATCTCTGCAAGCCCCGAATCAATCTTATCTTGAGCATCATTTAATTTATTTTCTGCATCATTCAATTCATCGTTTGCTTCCTGTTTTTTTCCATCTAATTCAGATTGATAAGACTGAATACGTACATCGATTTGTTTGTTTGCGATTTTTTTGATTCTTTTTAATACAGGATCAACAACATCAAAATATGCATCGCTATAACAATCTAATTCTTTTGCACCCTTAACACAAACATCAACTTCTGTATAATAATCCTTTAAAACATTTGAATTTTGTATATATATAAAAGAGTTTACCGTTCCTGATCCAATATTACTTGATCCTTTCTCATAAGATAAGTAATTCGGATTATAACAAGTACCTACAATTTTATATTTTGTGTTTTTCAAGGAGTTAGATAAAGCTTCATCTGTACCACTCTGTAATTTGATTGTATCTCCAATATGGAAAGTACCATATAATTTATTTGTAGCAGAGCTAGCCTCAATCAAACACTCATTTTCTCTTTCAGGCATTCTTCCTTCGACTACACGGATCTTATTCATCTTTTGATCAATCTCATAAGAAATGACTTTAATAACCATTTGTGTTGAATCAATCTGAGACAATGTATCCATTGAAAAGTTTGGCTGTACGGATTTGACACCTTTTAATTTTTGAATGGCCTTTACATCTTTCTTGGTAAGTCCCAAAGTTGAATAGATTTGTATATCTTGAACATTATATGTATCAAAATACATATCGGCACTGTTTTTCATATCCGGTGCACTCGCTTTAATTCCGGCAAAGAATGCCACACCAATTGCGACAATACAAAGGATAGATAGAAAACGACCGAGGGAGATTTTAATTTCACGGAAAATATCTTTTAAATAAGAAGAAGGCATATTAATACTCTATGTCATTTACATCCATAGGATGCTCATTACATGTAATACTTTCAATTTTTCCACTACGAACTTTAATGACTTTATCTCCCATTGGTGTTAATGCTAAGTTGTGGGTAATAACTATGACAGTTTTATTTTGCGTTCTACACGTATCTTGTAAGACCTTAAGAACTTGTTTACCTGTTTGATAATCCAAAGCACCTGTGGGTTCATCACAAAGTAAAAGCTTTGGGTTTTTAGCTAATGCTCTTGCGATTGCAACACGCTGCTGCTCACCGCCAGAAAGCTGGCTAGGGAAGTTGAACATTCTATCTTTTAGTCCAACAAGTTCTATAGTTTCATCTGTATCAAGTGGTTTCTTACAAATTTGTGTTGCAAGTTCAACATTTTCGCGAAGAGTAAGATTTTGAACTAGATTATAAAACTGAAAAACAAATCCAACATCATATCTTCTATAAAGTGTCATATCCTTTTCTTTATAAGAACTGATTTCACGACCATCTACAATGATTCTTCCTTCACTGACAGTATCCATTCCACCCAGTAGATTTAGGATAGTACTTTTACCAGCACCACTGGCTCCTGCGATAATCACAAACTCGCCTTGTTGTATTTCAAAACTCACATTATCTAAGGCATGTATGTCGATTTCGCCCATATGATAAGTCTTTTTTACATTTTCAAAAGAAATGAAAGCGCTCATATAAATCACCTCAAACTAATTATATCAGACATTTGAGAAAATTAATATTTCATGTTAGGATTAGGATGATTTCGAAAAAAGGAGGGTTTTAATGAAGGCTCGAGTATTGACAGAAAGTGGTTGTGGATTAACCAAACAAGAAGCACAAGCGTTAGGAATTGATTTTTTACCTTTACAGGTTCAAATAGAAGATAAAACATATTTAGATGGGGTGAATTTAACAGTAGAAGAATTAAATTCATTCTTAGAAAGAGGCTTTATGCCTCAAACAAGCATGCCACCATTAGGCGATATTGAGGCTTTATTAGAATCATATAAAAATAATGGTATTACGGATGTTATTTTGATAACTCTATCAAATGGATTATCAGGAACAAATCAGGCAATACAGGCATCTGGTAAATGGCATGGGGTTAAAATTCATACATTAGATATATATACTACTTTAGGTGTGGAAAAATATTTGGTGTTATCAGCTCAAAAATTAGTTGAACAAGAAATACACCCAGAAGAAATCATTTCACGTTTAAAAGACAGTGTAGATCATTCACGTGGTTTTTTAATTCCAGAAGATTTAGATCATCTAGCTAAGGGGGGACGATTAACTCCAATGGCAGCTAAGCTTGCAGGAATGTTGAAAATCAAACCAATCTTGGAAGTATCTAAAAATACTGAAGGAAAAGTCGATGTTTTTGATAAAGTACGTACAATGTCCAAAGCTATTAAAAAAGCTGTTAAAGTGATTTCAAAAGATGCGAATGCACAAGATTATGAATTTTATGTGTTAAACGGAGAAAATCAAGAAGGTACACAATTGGTGATTGATGAGCTACACGATGTGTTTGGCGAAGACATTCAAATTCATATAGATCCAATGTATGCCGTTATTGCAGTACATACAGGATTAGGTGCTGTAGGCGTTCAATTTGTGAAAAAAGTAAAGGGGGCCTAGTTATGAAGATTGCATTTGTGACGGATACCGGAACAGGCCAGCATCCAGACTATTGGAAAGAAAAAGGAATTTATTGTCTTCCATTACAAATTACTTGTGATGAAGAATCAAAAGATGAATATACAGAAATTACATATTCTGAAGTGATTCAAAAATTACATGAAAAAAAAGTGTTGAGAACATCCTTGCCTAGTTTAGGTAAAATTCAAGATTGTTTTAAAGAATTAAAAAATGAAGGATATGACACAATTTTTGCGGTTCCTATTTGTCGAGGATTATCCGGAACATTGGATTCTATGGAAATGATTGCGAATCAATTAGAAATGAAATTTGTAGGCGTTGATTGTTATTGCACAGCGGTTGAACAAGGATGTATGATTGAAGCAGCTAAAAAGATGTATGAAGCAAACATTCCAATTGATGAAATTATTAAAAAACTACAAAACATTGCGGATAGTTGTGAAACTGTGTTGTTGTGTGATGATTTAGATCATATGAAACGTGGTGGAAGATTGACACCAATGGCTGCGGCACTAGGTGGTTTATTGAAAATCAAACCTGTTTTACACATTGATAAAAGTACGAATGGAAAAGTAGATGTATTAGATAAAGTTCGTACAATGAAACGTGCTCAAGATCGTGTTATTAAACATTTAAAAGAATTAAATGTAAATTCTAATTATACATTTATTGTTGCGCACGTAGACGCGTTAGAAGCTGCAAAAGAATATGCGCAAAAGATTGAAAACCAAATTGAAGGCGCTAAAGTAAAAGTAATCAATTTAGTAAGTGCAGTTGGAATTCATACGGGACTAGGCTGTCTAGCTTTACAAGTATTTAATGAAATGAAAGAGCAATAGGAATTGAGTGTGTGAAATCATTCAATTCCTTTTTGTTTTTATGCTTTTGGCTTTAGCTGGTTGAGTACGAAGTACGAAACAACAAAACCACCTGCTATGCGGGTGGTATCAAAAAAATGTTATACAAAATAATCACCATTCTTTCTATAATGAAGGTGTTCAAGCTATCAAAATAAGAAAGAATGGTGATTATAATGGCTAATAAAGCAAACTCTTTAGCACATACAAAATGGATGTGTAAGTATCACATCATTTTCACTCCAAAGTATAGACGAAAAGTGATATACAATCAATATCGAAAAGATTTAGGTGAAATATTGAGAGAATTATGTAGATACAAGCATGTAGAAATAATAGAAGGACATTTGATGAGAGACCATGTACACATGCTGGTTATAATCCCTCCATCATTATCTGTATCAGCATTTATGGGATATCTGAAAGGGAAGTCAGCATTAATGATGTTTGACAGACATGCAAATCTGAAATATAAGTTTGGAAACAGACATTTTTGGAGTGAAGGATATTATGTAAGTACAGTAGGATTGAATGATGCTACAGTTGCAAAATATATTCGAGAGCAGGAAATGCACGATATAGCAATGGATAAAATGAGTGTAAAAGAGTACGCAAATCCATTCTCAGAACCACACCAACAGGCGTATAAACAAGAAAAAGCAAGGAGAAAGAATAAGTAAAAATGAAGCCCTTTGCGAGCTGGCAGTAAAGTTTTATAGCCGCAGAGAAAACCACGCCTTTTGAGCGTGGTTTTTAGGTATCATAATAATAAAAACCCATCCTAGTGCTTACTAGAATGGGTTTTTTGTCGTTAATAGTTTCCTGTATAGTTCCACACCTTTGTATAGGATGGCTTCATCAAAGGTGAACTTATTTGAGTGTAATGGAATGGTGTCTCCCGTACCTAAAAAGAAGAAGATAGATGGGGCTACATTTCTATAGTAGCCAAAGTCTTCACTGATAAGTACAGGGCTTTCTAGTTTGTTGACTAGATTGTTTTTGTATATTGTATAGAATAATTCTTCGTTGTTGAATACAGGTGGATAGTGGTGATTGATTTTGAAGTTTACATGCACCTTGTATTTTTTGATTGCATTATTCATGTTTTGTTCAATGATATTCACAATTTGATCAAATACCTTTGGATCATAATAGCGAATAGAGCCTCGTACATGGGCTTGGTCAGCAATGATGTTAAAAGCTGATCCAGAATGGAAAGTTCCAAAATGAAGAAGGTGGAATGTGTTGTCGTCGAAAGCTTTTTCTTCTTGTTCTAAAGACTTTTGTAGAATTTCTACACA